>Ga0307377_10005280_pt1 | contig 13889 bp, 9 predicted proteins | sample TR3MG_FD_202535 | JGI IMG/M metagenome (GOLD analysis project Ga0307377, IMG submission 202535) | Soil microbial communities from Risofladan, Vaasa, Finland - TR-3 | ecosystem: Environmental > Terrestrial > Soil > Coastal area > Acid sulfate soil | place: Finland: Risofladan, Vaasa | collected... | reverse complement strand
GCTCATTATTATCCAAATAGAGGAAATCAGTTCGAACTCAAAATGACTACATATTTATTATTTGACGTGAAAACTCATCATCTGTTAGGAGCAGAGATTACAGCGCCTTCTCCGTTAGGTGGAAAGAAAATTGATGTTCTAGCAACAGCTTTAGCAGCGAAAATGAAAATAGAAGATATTCAAAAGCTTGATCTTTCTTATGCACCTCCCTTTGCTCCAGTTTGGGATTCTATTCTTATAGCCGCGAATTTAGCGCGGAAAAAATGCCTTTAAAGATTAAAAAAATCCCTAATGTAAATTCTAAATTGCATTGATAAAACAAAATAATGGAGAAAAAGAGTGGATATTTTTAATTTAACAATTTTTCAACGAGAAAGTGAAACATTATAAAAAATAATCGAAAAAGAGTACTTGTTATCGAATCTTTTATCTTATAAATTAAATAAAAAAGATTTAAGAGTAAAATGTTAGTTTCATATTATATCCATTCGAGTGAATTGAAACTAAATTTTTACTGCAAAAAGATCAATGTAGATGTGTATTAGATGTTTGATGGAATGAAAACCAAAGTAGGATTATCATTAGAGGAAGAAATGATATTTTCATGCGAACTTGGGTCAATGAAAGTAAAAGATTGCTACATTGACGATACTCATAAAGAAGAAGTTGATATGCTTGGTCCTAATCCTACTAGAATGCTAGGATTAGCGTTATTAGGATGTTTGAGCGCCAGTTTCATCTTTTGTTTGAAAAAAAAGAACCTGACCTTAGACGATTTAAAAGCAGAAGCAGAATTAACAATTGCCCGTAATGAAAAGGGATTTTGGAGAGTAATGAAAATAGATGTCGACCTTAATATTATTATTAATGATCCTATTACTCGCAGAAGAGCAGATCAATGTAAAAAGATGTTTGAACAATATTGCATTGTTACTCAAGCCGTAAGAGAAGGTATTGACATTGAAGTAAATCTTAATTATTAATTTTTATTCTTTCTTTTAATTTAATTAACACACTTAGTTAATCTTTTATCCCTTCCTCTGTAATTGAGAATACTGCCTCTGCTTCGGGTAGATGGGGAGCGTCAATCATTTTTGCTACCCTCTGTTCGCCCTTTCCTTTTCTTAAGTAGATCCTTACTGTAGCACCGTGAGCTAAAATATGGCCACCAGTAGCGACTGTGGGATTTCCATAAAATACATCAGGTTTCGACGAAACTTGATTTGTAAAAATGACAGCTAATTCGTCAAAGATTTCCGTTAATCGTAATAAATCATGAATATGGACATTCAAAGTTTGTTGGCGATTAGCTAATGTGCCTCTTCCAATATATTCGCTGCGAAAATGTCCTATTATTGAATCTACAACAACCAGTTTAATATTTTTTTCTTTAACGATCTTTGCTGCTTCTTGGATTAGGAGTACTTGATGATCCGAATTATATGCTCTGCCAACAGTGATATTTTGTAATGTCTTATGATAATCCAAGTCTTTAGCTTCAGCCATCTGAATTATTCTTTCAGGTCTAAAGGTTGCTTCAGTATCGATGTAAAGTGCATTGCCTTCAAGCCCCCCTTCATCATAAGGTAATTGAACATTAACACAGAGTTGATGAGCTATTTGAGTTTTTCCTGTTCTGTATTCACCATAGAATTCAGTTACAGACCCCGGTTCGATACCCCCTGCTAATATTTCGTCTAATGTAGAACTATTTGTTGTTAATCTATTCATTTGTTTTCTCTTTTCCCAGATTACGTCAGCACTTTTAAAGCCCATATTTTCAATATCCTGAGCTGCTTTAATTATCTTCTGAGCAGTTTTTTCCCCTATCCCCGCATCTTCCATCAATTTAGTAATGGGATAAATAGCTAAAGTCCTAATTGAAACTATGCCCGATTCTTGTAATTTTTTTAAGGTAGTATCCCCTACTCCGGGTAGGTCCTTTAGATTATAAACTACTTCAGTTTTAATTGTACCATTTTGTTCATCTTCTTTAGATTCTGCATTTTTCTTAGCCATTGTCTTAGCACCACTTAAGGTTTTATACTATTTTTACTGATTTCGATAATGTATAATTCTATATATATAAAAATAATAACAAAAAAATAAAAATTATAGTTTATTTTTTTTTCTGGCCTTCCTTGCCGCTCTTCGTAATAATAAGCAATACAATAAATAGGATAACGCTCATAAGAAAAGTTAATACTCCCATCGCTATGGGTAGCCATATATAACTTAGATATAGAAAAGGTAGGATAAACAAACCAATTATAATGATGAATACTGGAAGAGGTACCTCTTCATCTCTAAGATCAACAAGCAAAGGAACGATGACCAATCCTATTAGCACAGAAGCAGTAATTCGGAAGACCAACAATATTGTAGGATTCACCCAGAGTTCAATACCAAATGCCCCAGTATAAATATCAGGAAAATAGAAAAATCCATACGGTATAGTATTAGTTTGCATACTTATAATTGACACTGGTAAAATCGCTGTTATTATGATTTGGATGATTATTCCTAATACCAAGTACAATACTATGTCGTTGATTTGTTTTGGATCCTTTGTACGTGCTACTCCAAACAGGTCCCTTAATAAGCATAAATTCCATAGTATAAATAATATTAAGTACACCCCAAGAACATCAAACTGAAGAAACCATAGGAAATTTATGGGTACTAGAGCAACAATATACGCTAAATAACCATATCTTTCGTTTCTCTTGAACAGATCAAAAAATAAAAAGACTCCAAATATAACGAATAAAGTTCCTGTGATAATTATAGAATTTATATCAAATCCAGCCACAATTAATACTCCCTTCTTATTATTATTTTTAATTTAGTTATCAATTATATATATTATAACAACATATTATTTTAAATTAATACCAGACCATTTTTGATTTCGCTTCATGGTATTAAAAATAATATAATGAAATTAGTAATAATTTAACTTTTCATGTAATTAAATTTTAGTGTTTTTGGTGATTAAAATTTGGAAATTATTTCTGAAAGCTCCGATATCATTTTTTCTGATTTAATTTTATTATCTGACTCTGCAGAGAGTAATACCGCATTTCTATTAAGAGCAGCTCTAATAATTATGTATATATCATCATCAATTATTTTTATTTCATTGATTATATCTTGATATTTTAAGTTATGTTCATCTGCAAACTCTATTAATCTGTTATGTATTGTTTCCAATACCTCTGATGAAACCGGTATTGTTTTATTGACTTTTATACCCTTGGGAAACCCTTTTGTAAGAGAACTTATTAAATCCTTTTGAAGAGCCATTATTTCTAAAATTTTGAGTAAAATATAGTTACCATCGCTTATAGGAGAATAATGCGGAAAATAAAATTTCAAGGAATCTGCTGCGGCAAAACAAGCTCGTTCTTGTCTAATTTGACGCGAAAGCTCACCTGGGTAATTTTCTACGAATTTGATTGGATGTCCACTCGCCTTTATAAAATCTTTAACAACGCGAGAGATTGAAGGTGTCGTAATTATCGTACTATTTTTAGCCTTTTGGATTCCTTCATCATAAGCGACGAACAACATCAACATATCTTCGAAACTAATTTCTGAGCCATTTTCATCTATTGCTAATAATCGTGATCCATCAACATCAAAACATACTCCTAAATGACTATTTGATGCTTTTACGATATCCGCAGTATTCTTAATGGTATTTACGCTTGGAACAGGAACTGTTGATCTCTCACGATAATGAGTATTTAACGCAATTACTTCAACCCCTACTTCATTAATTAAGAGTGGAGTTATTCTTCCAGTAGGACTGAAAGAACAATCTACAACTATTTTTAAATCAGCCTCTTTGATTAGTTTTTTGTTAACAAACTGTTCTAAAGATTTAATATACACATCTTGAGTCTGAGGGATTTCAATAATACGTCCAATCTTCCTAGGTTCAACACGTCTAATTTGAGTTGGGTAGGTATTGTATGATTCAATGATTTTTTTTATTTCCAGAGGAGCTAATTCTATCCCTCCAGCATCTGCAAATCTTACTCCAACATCTTCACTATAAAGATGACCTCCTGAAAAATATGCTCCTCCGCTTGCTCCAAATCGCCTTATGGTGAATTCTAATAATGGAAATGTAGATTCTGATAGATTCAATACATTTACTCCAGTGCTCATTACACCGGCAGTATATCCTCTCTTTAACATGCGGCTATCGTTATGATAATCTCGTCCAATAACAATCGTCTCGTCTTCCTTAAAAGAACTCCCATGAATAGAACCAATAGAACTCGATATCTCGGGTGTAAATATATAATTAGCCCTTCCCACAATTCGACCATTATTATTAAGTTCATCTAAGGTTTGTACGCGTGAAGTCATTTTAACCATTCAAATTTTGAATTATCGAATTGTAAACTATAATTAGTATAGCTTGCTTTAAAATAATAACTTTCGTTTAAAAATACATTTGTTAATTAATGTTAGGGCACAATTAATAAAATTATAAAGTAATAAGTCGTGATTCTCATGAAAATCTCGAGAGATGCAAGAAATAAGTACGAATTTGCTGAGTTTAAATTTTCAGAAAAGGGTAATATTGAATTTAACGGAGATATCCATTTAGTTAGGATGTTCGTTCAAAAATTAAATCAAAAAAGAGATTTAATTAACTATCCGGAAATGGCTATTCGAATTGGCGAATTCAATGGAATGGCATTAATGTACGAAATTAATAAATTCATATTCAATTTGTACAAAGAAAAAACCCAGAATTTACGGTTAAATAATGAACTGTATGAATTTTTAGAAAATAAAATTGGTAGTTCTAAATTAGAAGAGGCAATCTATTCCTTAATAGAGGAATTTCCTCCAGATATTGTATACCAAGAGGAAGTAAAAATTGAAGAGTTTTTAAAAGATGAAGGAGGGGGAGTTGATAATGAAATTCATTTTGTTGATGAATTTGTAAATCTTTGGCTCGGAAATATGAATCCCTCCTATTCTCCTTTTATGGAACTATTTGACGATGAATTACTTGAAAAACAGACAGCTTATAGGGAAATCATCGATGATATCACTACCTTTTTTGAAGAAAAAGCTAAATTTGGACCTAATAATCAGAATTTAATTAAAATGTTGACAGAACCGGTAGAAAAATATCCACATTCAATTAGAGATCAATTAGTCTACATTCATGACAACTGGGGATCGATATTAGGAAAGCACATATTCCAAATCTTAATTGCTCTTGATATTATAAGGGAAGAAGAGATGTTAAGGGGATTAGGTCCTGGAGAGTCAGAAGTTTATGAATATGATTCTATGGAAATAGAAAATTATACTATCGACAAAGATTGGATGCCAAAGGTAGTCATGATCGCTAAAAATATTTATGTTTGGATGGACCAGCTTTCGAAAAAGTATGATAGAACAATTACAAAATTACATGATATCCCCAATGAAGAATTAAATCAACTGAAAGAATGGGGGTTTACTGGTCTTTGGCTCATTGGATTATGGGAAAGAAGTCAAGCGTCTAAAACAATTAAGAGATGGTGTGGTAATCCCGAAGCAGAAGCAAGTGCTTATTCAACTTATGACTATGTTATCGCGCATGATTTAGGCGGTTATGATTCTTATGAAAATTTAAAAAATAGGGCTATAGAGAGAGGAATTCGTCTCGCTTGTGATGTGGTGCCTAATCACACTGGAATTGTTTCAAAATGGGTGTTAGAACATCCTGATTGGTATATATCTCTGCCATACTCTCCGTTTCCGACTTATAGTTTTTCAGGTGAGAATTTATCTGGAGATCCAAATATAGGTATACATCTGGAAGACAAATACTTTACTAGAACAGACGCTGCTGTTACATTTAAACACGAAAATTTTCGTACTGGCGAAATCAAGTATGTTTATCATGGAAATGATGGAACTAGTTTTCCATGGAATGACACAGCTCAATTGGATTTTTTAAATCCAGATGTTCGAGAAGCAGTTATTCAGACTATATTACACATTTCCAAGCTGTTCCCTATTATTAGGTTTGATGCTGCCATGACCCTCACGAGAAAACATTACCAAAGATTATGGTTTCCAGAACCGGGTTCTGGAGGTGCTATACCTTCAAGAGCGGAGCATGGAATTTCCAAAGATGAATTTTATAAGGCGATGCCATCAGAGTTTTGGCGAGAAGTTGTTGACAGGATCAATAAGGAAAATCCAGATACGTTATTATTGGCAGAGGCATTCTGGTTGCTTGAAGGATTTTTTGTGAGAACATTAGGGATGCATCGTGTATATAATTCTGCATTTATGAATATGCTTAGAGATGAGGATAACGCTATGTATCGCTTAGTATTAAAAAATACACTCCAATTCGATCCGGAAATCCTTAAAAGATTTGTAAATTTCATGAATAATCCCGACGAAGAAACCGCTATAAAGCAATTTGGTGATGGAGATAAATATTTTGGTATATGTATAATGATGGTAACCATGCCAGGGCTTCCAATGTTTGGCCATGGTCAAATCGAGGGATATCACGAAAAGTATGGTATGGAATACAGACGGGCTTATTGGGATGAAGAAATCAATATAGGCTTTCTTGAGCATCATAAAAGAATTATTTTCCCGATAATGAAGAAACGCTATCTTTTTGCAAATGTTAATAATTTTTTACTATATGATTTTTGGACTGGTAATGTAGTCAACGAAGATGTGTTTGTGTATTCTAACCGGGTTAATAATGAGTGTGCATTAATAATTTTTCATAATAAGTACGCTGAGGTAAACGGTTTTATCAAAAATTCAGTTGGATTTACACAAAAAGTGAATGATAATAAAGAGATAGTCCAGAGAACTTTAGCAGAGGGTTTAAAATTACCAGTAGAGGGATATTGTATCTTTAAAGATTATCTTACTGGAATGGAATACATAAGAAGAAATAAGGAACTCCATGATCATGGTTTATATATAGAACTACATGCATATCAAATGTTCTCGTTTATGGACTTTCAAATTATCAACGATAATGAGTTTTTCCATTATGCCCAGCTCCATGATCTTTTAAATGGTAAGGGAGTCCCTAACATTAATGAAACTTTACATGAACTTGTATATCAACCCTTGCATAAATCTTTTAAGATTTTAATCAATACTAACTCATTAAAAAATCTATTAAATCCAGAAAAAGCAAGAAAAGAAGCTGAATTGATTTACAATAATCTAGATGAGTTTTTGCTTGAAGTGAAAAACTATTCAACAAGTCAAAAGGATTATACGGAAATTAAACATGATATCGTGTCGAAAATTGAAGTATTACTAAAACTAAAACACAAAGTAGGAGAATTGAGAATTCCAGAGGAATATAAAGATATTTTTATAAACTTGCTCCCATTATCTGAAGTTGAATGGGGTATTGTATTTTCATATCTTATTGTTCACCAATTGGGGCGATTCGAATCAAATGATAATTATAAGCTCCTAAGTCGAAGTTTATTCGATGAATGGAGACTTTCTAAGTATATTAACAATACACTGAATGGTTTGAGCAAAGATAAAGGGGAGAAGAGATTAGAAGCAGGTTCGATTATTAAGTTAATGATAGGTTTACATGATTGGTCTAATTTAGTTATAAATGACAAAAAAGATTTGTATTCAGTTTTCCAACTGTTTTTTAGCGATCCCGAAATACAGCAATATTTAAAGGTTAACCGATATCAACAGCTTCTATGGTATAATGCTGAATTATTTGATAATTTTATTAAATGGATGTGGTTAACTGCTATTATTGAATTGCTTGTTAAATCAATGGAGGATGCAGATGAGGAATTAAAGAAGTTATTAGATTATTATTTAATAATCAAAAAAGTTTCAAAAACTACTAACTTCCAGGTTATTAAGTTATTAGATGATTTGCATAATTATCCTCAAACCTAAGGCCTTTTTTTAGAGTTTAGATATCAGTACCTAAATCAAGAGTTTTATCTCTTATTTGGGTGTCATTACTAATTCGGCTATTTGGTGCTATAATTGCATTATGTAGAACTACATTATCACCTATGTCGCAGTTATTACATATAATGGACTCGTCTATTCGGCACCCTGCACCAATGTTTACATCATCCCATATTACACTTTTCTCTATAATTGTATCTTCTCCTATTTTAACTCGATTTCCTATTGAAGTCAAAGGTTTAATTATTGCTCTATTAAATAATTCTACATGTTCACCAAAACAAGTTGGTTTTTCGATCATCGTATTTTGCCCAGAATTAATAATACCCATTACAAAAACACCGTCGTATTCTTCACCATTAGGGGTAATTGGCCAGGCATATTTCCTTAATAAATCCCAGTTAGCCCACAAATATGTTTGAGCGTTTCCGCAATCAAGCCAGTAATAATTTTGTACAAAACCATAGAGGTCATAATTATTTTCTAGGAGATATGGAAAAACTTCTCCTCCAAAATCCATCAAACCTGTTTCTTGAAGTGTTTGATCAATTTCCTTTCTGAAACAATAGATTCCTGTATTAATTATATTTGTATGTAGAAACAAATCCGTTCTTTGAGCCATACTACTTAAATATAACTCCATAGGAGCAGGTTTTTCTAAAAATAGGTAAATTTTGCGATTATTATCTAATAATATTACGCCATATTGACTTGTATAGCCTTCGCTGGTTTTCATTGAAATTGTAGCAATCCCTCCTTTTTCAGTATGAAAACTCATGAAATCTTTCATAGGAAGATTAGTTACTATATCTGCCATGCTTACTACTATTTTTTCAGAATCAATTTTGTCAGTTACTAATTTATATGCATCAGCAGTTCCCTTACTTTCTTGAATCACACATTCAAGCTCAACATCACCTAATTTATCCGAAGTCCAAGTTTTTTCTATATACTTCTTTATCTCTTCCCCTTTATAGGCTAAAGCAAGGATAATATGCTTTATATCAGCAAATATTAAATGAGCGATAGAATAATCCACCATTGGTTTATTAGTTACCTTTACCAGTGGTTTGGGGAGCTCTGATGTTAGCGGCATCAACCTATTGCCCTTTCCACCAGCTAAAATTATAGCAGACCATTCTCTCAATATGGAATCCTCAAAAGAACTTTTACTATTTATATTATTTTAAATCAGATTTAAATATAATTTTAATATAATTTTAATTTTAGAATAAAAGTCGAGAAATAAGCGATTTTTAGTTTTATTCAGAAATCCTTAAATTAGTTTGCTGATAAATATTTTTCTAAAGATTCTCTAATTTCAGCAGCGGCTATGTGAGGTAATTTTCTTGCAACTCTCATATCATCTACCATCTCAGCGCCCCCAATAATTTCATGCGGGATAATATCACCAAAAAGATGGAAATTTGCGTCATAGTGGAAGGGACAACAGTTAAATAGAATATTTCTGTTTTGATCAATTGAAATATCATCTAAACCTTGAAAGATGATCCTAAGTACTTTTGCTAAATCATTTAGTTGGTTAACTTTTAATTGAGAAAACCTCCGTAAGTGTTCATTTGGATGAAAACGTATATGGTAGTTCCTCACTGGACTCCCCGCGGTGTAAAAAGTCCAATATTTAGTTTTTAATATTACACGATCACTATTTCCATGAGATGTTTGACACAAATGACAATTTTCTCCCATTTCTTTAAATGCTTCAAGATAACCCTCCAACCGGTTTCCATGACCATCCATATTTAAATCAATATAAACTTGACTATGTATGCGAGGTTGTGAACCACCAACTTTAATGCCTATATTGAAAAATGGAGTAACGGGAATATCATAGAAATCCCTTTCAATAGCTTCTTCCACGCAATAAAGAATTGCTGCTTTCATTGAAAGAAAAATTCCTGCTAATACATCTTCAGGTATTAACTTAAAACACAAAGAGGGATAGAATTCTCTTGAAATCGTAACTAAATTAATTCCTCTTGAGAATTTTAAATGTAAAGGTAATTTATCAGTAATTAATTTTTGAATATCAGGATCAACAATTCGAGCCATCGAAGGATATCTATTAATTACTGTTAGTGCTTTACAATCCTCTGGTATTCTCTGGGCTTGATGTGGCATTTCCAAAAATGGATTGTCTCTCCTTTTCTCATCTTCTGTAATAATAATTGTAAAACCATCACCTAATTGGTTTCCCCAGTTATCATGAATTGGCTTTCCTTCTGTAACCGATGTAAACACATCTTTATGCTTGAGAGCAATTTTCTTTGAGCAATCGTAAAATTGATTTTTTTCTTCAATGCTGGTAAAACCCTTTGGTCTTGCACTTCTGATTGGCGATATATAAGCAAAGTGACCATAATATCTTTTGCGCTCTTTTCTTAGACCAAAATCTTCTGATCTTATGATTACTGTTGATAAGGGATCCCACCTTTTAATTGGAACATCATATGTTGTTTTTCCTGCAAAATTCTCCTTGTTTATAATACCCCATTCCATAAATTTTGGAGCCATTTTTCTGCTCGAAATATTATTACACCCTTTACTATTAGTAATATCATAATTAGAATTTACTTCTCTTAAATATTTAACTTAAACACTTTAAAATATGGTTTTTTATATAGTTAAGATTCAAGAATTTGTATTAGTTAGAAAATCTTCTAGGTAAAATGAAAATTTTATTTAGTATAAGGCAAAAAAACAAAATTTTGTTCATTTATACAAAAATGTAGTGGATACAATATAATGAATTTATGCGTACTTCTATTAAAATAAAAAAAAGGAGAATAGAGGAAAACTAAAGTTTGCCATTATTTATGAGAAAAGCTGTACTTCAATAAATATATTTAGCTTTTTAGTGTTCCAATCTTTTCAAAATTTTATAAGTTCTAAATTCCCGTACCGGTTCAGATTTTTCATTTACACTTTCTATTGGTACTCTTACAAAATTTTTATCGTCAAAATCTTCAATTTCTACTTCATTATATTTTGCCATATTATTGGCAAGCTTAAGTTCTTTTATTAGGAATTCTCTTACAGCACATCTTATCAATTCTGATCGACTGGGGTACAATCCGTCTCGCCCAATTAATTTTTTTATTGCCTCTATATAATTTTCAGGTACATTAACGGTAACTATTTTCATGAAATCGCCTCAACCATATTTTTATCTGATTATTCTTAATATAATTAGTAATTATAAAATACTATATAAAGATTTTTTTTTAGTGGGTTAATATATTTTTATAAAATTGAATTTACCGAATTTATAATTTCGGATAGATTTTACCCCACTAACTCATTCTAATCTTAAATATTACGCTAAAGTCAAGGAGTATCGTTTTAAAGTAATATTTGAAAATATTTTTGAAAATTTTTTATAGTATCTAAATTTTTTTTAAAATTTTTTTTTTTTATAATACAATTCATGTCGAACTTTTAAATTTGTAAAAAAAAATTATATATCCTCTTTTTCGCAAGAAAATTCTGAAATTGCCAGAACTTAAATTAGTATAGTTATTATTACAAAACGGTATTAAATCTGCACAAAATTTTTTAATTAATTGCTCTTGATTAGTTATTCTCCCCTAATATCTCCCTTATTCTTTAAAGATTCGAAATATAATACTACTATAGTTTTTTTTAAGGATAGAATTATATATTATCTCCCTTTGACATATTCTTAATTATAATTTTAGTATTCTTCTTTAAGATCAACAACATTGATCAAATCACTTCGACCTTGACTTATTCGACTAATGTTTTCGATAACTTCATCCCATCTTAAGAGATCATTAAAAGGGGAATAGCTCCTATGCGGAGATAAAACAATGTTATCGAGATTATGAAAAGGAAATTCATATGGATATTTTAAATCTTCCTTATCAGCTTTTGGGTGATAATTATACCAAACATCTATAGCTGCCCCCAGAATTGTCCTATTTTTTAAAGCGTTGTATAAATCTTCTTGATTTATTATGTCTCCTCTTGCAACATTGATAATCAACCCTTTCGGTCCTAACAACTTATGCTCTCGTGCTTTAATCAACCCCGAAGTCAGTGAAGTGTGCGGGACAGCTATTATTAAAACATCTATTTCTTTTAAAAAATCATCTAACTCAGCAAAACCATATTTCTTAGCTTCTGTAGGTAATTTATCTTTTTGTTTATTCCAATTTTTTCTGAGAATATGGAATTTTAAATCAAAACCAGCAAGAAATTGATGAACTTTTTTGTTAATTGCACCATAACCTAGCAACCCAACTTCACGAAAACGCAATGGAATCGAAGCAGCATCTTGATCTCCAGTCCTCCATTTTCCTTCTTTCATCCAAATGTGATGTGGTATAGTTTTGTTCGTAAGAGTTAGGAGCAATGCTACAGCATGTTGAGCCACAAAGTAGGAATTTCCATGACCGTTAATTAGGGTAACTTTCCTATAGTTATTTAATTCAATAAATAATTCTAATAGGTGGTTAATACCCGCTCCAGGATTAATAAATACCTTTAAATTCATCCCGGATTCTAATAAACTTTTAGACGGTCTCCAACCGATTAGAACATCCACCTCCGAAACTATGTTTTTTAGATTTTCATCCGATGTATCTTCTGGAAACATAATTCTTACATTTGAAAGCGGTTTTAAACGTTCCTTTAAATGATTTTGGACCTCAATAGAAACTTTAGAGCTAAAACAGACTATAATTTTCTTATCATTCACTTTCTCATTACATCTCTCTTAAAAATATTACACATCAATATCTAATAGTGAGTTGATTGTGTTTTAAATAAATTTTTATATTCAATTCGTTGCTATAAATATAAGATTATTAAATCTATATAGGAAGGTTTTAAAATTGTCTGAAGTGAAATTGTTTGATATCTTTATAAATAGTTTGGATTTTGATGTAAGTGATTATTTAGTAGAAGAACTTACAGAACTACAAAGTGAAATCGTAAATGATGCTACTTTCATTTTAAAAGATAATATTGTAGGAGAAGTAAAGTCCTATGGAGGTTCTGTTAAAAAAAATGAAGAAAAGTTCAAAGAGTTTATGAAGAAGGCTGAGGCTGAATTAGAAAAAGACAAGTATAAAGAAATAAAAAAAAACCTAAAGGAATATCTTAAAAAATTATCAGAATTAATTATTAAGACTTGCGTTGTCATAATACCTGTAAAAGAACTTCCTTGGGTTGATGTCATTTTTCGTACTATTCCTCGAATTTCTTATAATGACAAAGTCCAACTGATAGATAATGCTATTGCGTATTATGGGGAGATAAAATGTTTTGTTGGTAGAACAACAGTATATGGGAAAATTAAAGGTGAAGAACCATTGTTCGCTCCTTTTACCGGAAACATTGATCTAGGGGGATATAAACTAGATGAATCACAGAAAGAACCCAAATCTCACATTTTTCCCTATATGAGCGCTATAATTAATTCACTAGATTCTACTATTACTAAAAATCAATTATCGAAATATCACGAAGAATTTCAAAGGCACGGCGACCCAATTTGTGATTTCTTGATGAAAGATTCTGATTTAAACAGCTCCATGGGAAAAATTATGACTGCTATAGAATCCGAGAGAGTTAAATCAGACATCGCTGTTTGTAGTATTATAGTTCCTCTTCCTTCTGACAAAAAAAGTATCGTCCTTATTTCCGATGAAGGTCAAGAACAGTCTCGTTTTGGAAATTGTTTTGAAGCTTTTTTAAAATTGTCTGCTTCTTGTTGTCAAATTCCTTCACTAGCGCCACAACAACCTATCTCCGGAGGACAGGTATCTGAACCTTCAGGAGGAGGGATTAGAACACCGGGAGGCCAAGAATTAAAAGCTTGGACCGCTGAAGACCTCGCCAACGAAGCTCAAAAAAGGTTAACTACGCAACCAAACATTCCTGCT
>Ga0307377_10005278_pt1 | contig 13890 bp, 10 predicted proteins | sample TR3MG_FD_202535 | JGI IMG/M metagenome (GOLD analysis project Ga0307377, IMG submission 202535) | Soil microbial communities from Risofladan, Vaasa, Finland - TR-3 | ecosystem: Environmental > Terrestrial > Soil > Coastal area > Acid sulfate soil | place: Finland: Risofladan, Vaasa | collected... | reverse complement strand
ATTTTAGTTTTCCATTTCATTTCTAAATAAAGATAACTTTTCTGTTTTTCTCTGATTTTAATATCCTGATTCTCTTGTTGGAAATCTGCTTCGAGTATTAGAATATTCGTGGAACATTTTATCCAATAAATTTAGCCTTAAATTCTGATTTTTCTCCCACAGGTTATTTATTTCTGCCTTATCATTATTTCGATCAAAAAGATCTCCAAATCCAGGTAATTCGGTATATTTAGTTAGTTTATAATCTTTTGTTATCAAATGAATGTTTCTTGTAAATAAGGGTCCACGAGGACCTACTTCTTCGTCTTCCATAATGAGAATAGAATCTCGCAGTTCTAATTTTGGATCCTTTAAGACGGGGGACATGTCATATCCTTGCATTCCGGGAGGTCTATATCGTTCTTTGATATTTAAAAGCTCAAGAATTGTTTTGGGCATATCAACTGAGCTAATTAATGCATCAGAAACTCCTGATTTAGTAATACCAGGAACACGCCAAATTAAGGGAATTTGTAGAGTACCGTTAAAGGGAGAAATCCCCTTCAATATTAGACCGTGGTCTCCCATATAATCTCCGTGATCTGAAGTGAAAATCACCATTGTATTATCTGCTAATCCCAATTTTTCTAATGATGCTAAAATTTCGCCAACTGCATGGTCAATTAAGGAAACTGAGCCATAACTAAGCGCAATAAATTTTCTTATATTTTCTTCCGTTTCTTCACGTAAAAACGCGTCTCTAGCGGGAGGGTGTTCCAAATGTTTTTTTAAATAAGGATGCTTATATATATTCTTTATATCATCGACATTATCAGGAAGTACCATATCCTCGGGTTTATACATATCTCTATACTTTCCAGGTGGCGATACAGGTTGATGTGGATCCGGAAAAGAACAATGTAAGAAGAATGGTTTTTCCCTATACTTTCCTTTAGAGAATCTTTCTAGAAATGCAATAGTACTATTCTGAATGTAAGTAGTATTATAAAGCTCTATAGGAACCCAACTGTCATAAAAAACTTCTAGAGTAGGTATTTTGTTGTTAAATTCCTCCAAAATTTTTTTCCCAAGTTCGGGGTTTCTTTCTTCTAACCATTCAAGATAATGTCCCATACATACATTACCGTGACCTAAAACCAAATCAACTTCTTCAAAACCGTAATACGGTATCGGGAAATTCTTATGGGCTAAATGATTACCCTTCGGATTTTTGATCTTCCAATCCTGAAAATCCTCTGGTGATTTCGATCTAGGATCATATCGAGGTGTCCAAGTGCTATAATGAGCCTTTCCTATATGAATTGTATGGTATCCTCGATTTACTAATGTTTGAGTTATTGTGGGTACGTCAGCAGGCAAATTTATGCCGTTACTCCGCACACCATGAACATTAGGATAGTATCCCGTTAACATTGTGGCTCGATTTGGCATACACATTGGAGAGGTGCAGAATGCATTAGAAAAACGTACACTCTCGCTTGCAAACCTGTCTAAGTGGGGAGTTTTAATTATTTTATTACCAGAACACCCCATCATGTCAGCTCGCTGCTGATCTGTTATAATAAATAAGACATTCATTTTTTCTTTCGTCATAATAATAATCTCCTAATTTGTTGTAAAGAGTAAATTTTAATCCTACATTAGAAAAAACAAAATCAGTAATAAAATTTTCAATATTGAGGGAAGAAAAAAAGCTCTAACTTATAAGTGGAATTCAGTAATTTTTGGAACAGTTTCCACTTTAGGATAAATCACTCTTGGAACAGGAGGTGCGCTATTATAGATTTCCTCAATCTCGATAACTCCAAACTTAATTCCTCTAAATTTTTTAAATCCTGTAAAAGTTCCTTTTACAACTTGATTATAAAAATCAAAATTCATGCCAAACACAGCCACTTTTGAATCAACGGGAATTTGATATAAATCTTCTTTCAATATTGAAGGAGGAAACACTAATCTATTATAATCAGCAGCTTGAAGTTGAATAGAAGGAATCATAGTTGGATAACCATCAGCAGGATCTATATAAGATATTACCCTAACCGCGATAGGCGCAGCAAATAATTTGTGTCCAAGGACATTTAAACGCTTTTCGTCAATTTTTGTTTTCGCTCCGCCTTTCCCAATCATATCCTTAATTATTCCTTTTACAATACCAAATAAGGGTAAATTTCTTACAGGTGTAGCTGCTACTATATTATTGTAATACGCTGTATGGACTCGTACATAAGTAAAATAGCGCATTAACTGCGTTTGGTTAAAATACTCTAAATCTTCACCCTCCTTTGTAGTATGACTAAAATCTGCTTTAGCCTGAAGGAACTTAAAAGGTATTTCAGTATTCATGTAGAATATTCCTTGCTTCGGTCTCTCTTTAATGTATTTCTTACTTAAACCCTCAGTAAAAGCCCCCCATACTATTTTGTCTTTACTTATTGCCCGATTACTCGCAATTAGAGTTACATGGGGCCAACCTCGTTCGTCTATAGTGGAGATTAACTTAAGCATTATATCTGGTTGAGTAAATTCTATACCATCCTCAGAAATCTCTGAGGACCATTCAATTTTGTTTTTATTCTTTCCCATTTTCTATCATCTACCAATAATTTTAGTTATCACATTCATTATCTTCTTTTTTAGTTAATCCAGACCATTGAACATTCCTAACACCGCTTTTTTTGCCAATCTCTAAATATTCATCCATTTTATCTGTAGAAATTAGAGGGAAGTCTTTCAGACACCACTCAATGTCCAATCTTTCATATTTCGCTGTACATAAGTTATTGAACGACAGCAAGTCCCATCTTTCTGGAATGTTATGTAAATTGTTAACTATAAATTCTCTAATTCCTTTAATATTTTCCTCTGTTGCAGTATAATTAGGAATAATGGGTGTTCGAATCCAAAGTTTCTTACCATTTTTTTTCACATAATTCGAAATCCAGATGGCATTTTCTAAAATTAGATCGTTTGGAACGCCCGTATATTCTTTATGCTTATCGGAGTTAATTTCTTTAATATCAAGGAGGACTAAGTCAACATAAGGAAGTAATTTTTCATAAATTTTCTTGGAAGCATATCCACACGTATCTAAAGCCGTTGAGATACCATTATTTTTACACTTTTTTAAAAAATCCAAAATAAAATCAGGCTGGAGCGTAGGTTCGCCCCCTGAAACTGTAATACCGCCATGAGATTGGGTGTAGTAGACTTTATCTTTTTGAATTTCGTAATATAAATCCTCTAAATCCCATAATTCTCCAAACATATGTAAAGCAGTACTAGGGCATTCTTCTGAACACAATCCGCAACTATTACACTTATCTCTGTCGATATGCATTCCATCCTCATCGAGAGATAATGCGCCCAGCTGACATGTTTCGATACAAATTTTACATCCTATACATTTATGTTTAAACCACTCTAGCTGCTTCTTTTTTAGAATGGATTCAGGATTGTGGCACCATATACAATTTAATGGACATTGTTTAAAAAAAACCGTTGTTCTAATACCGGGTCCATCTTCAGTGGACATCTTTTGAATCTGGAAAATCAGAGCTTTAGATTCTGCCATTTTACATAGATTTTAAGCTGATTATTAAATAACAAAAGTCTTGGAACTAATTTAATTTTATTAATTGGAATTATTGACTATTAAACAAGATTTAAAAAAAGAACAAAAAAAACATAGGAAACATAATTATTTTTCTTTTGGTTTAAAGACTACTGATGGTTTAGTTCTTTCAGAGTAAATAAAGTTATTTGTTTCCTTAATGCTACCATATTTTTGTTTTAACTCTTCTATTGATCCAGCATCAAGTGCTCTTGTTCTACAAGATTCAATACATGTAGGTAACTTGCCTTCTAGATGGCGGTCAAGACAATAATTACATTTTCTCATTTTCGCACCAATTTCTGTTCCAAACTGTGGTGCATCATACGGGCACGCTTTTAAGCACTTAGAATCGCACTCTTCATTACCAATACATTTGTTACTATCAACAGTAACAATTCCATCTTCTTCTCTCTTGGCAATTGCTCCTACTGGGCAGACAGGAATACAGACAGGATCAATACAATGAAAACATGGATTTATTCTATAACTTACAAAAATATGTGGGAACTTTCCTTCCTCGTTATAAAGAACTTTCATCCATTTTTCAGGACCAGCAGGGATGTCGTGCCAATCCTTGCAAGCAACAGCACAAGCAGAACAGCCTATACACCGAGTTTGATCGAAATAAAAGCCAACTTGCATTTTAGGCACCTCTATTATATTTTTTGATTTCTACAAGGCAGGATTTGAGGGCTGATGCTCCTCCAGGAGAATAAGCGTCTTTTGTTAATGTATTAACGCATCCCCCCCGATCGATTCCATTCTCATCGGGATCGTACCAAGCGCCTTCAAAAATGCTAATTGCACCCGGAATTATTCTTTCTGTTAACCACGCTTTAATCGTTAATTTTCCTCGATCGTTATATACCAAGATTTCATCTCCATCTCGTATTCCCCTAGATTCAGCATCAACGGGGTTTATCCAAGCAACATGGGGATCGACTTCTCGAAGCCATTCTACTAAATACAATTCAGAATGAACCCGATTTTTTGGATGAGGTGATAACAACTGTAGAGGATATTTCTCACTTAGAGGATCATACCGACCTTCCCATCTCTCCATGTACTTTGGAATTGGTGGATTTTCAGGATCATTCAAATCTGCGATTCTTTGAGAAAAGATTTCAATCTTACCAGATGGAGTTTTAAACGGTTTGTTTTCGATATCATCAATTTGTTCCTTGAAAGCAACATATGGTTCTTCAATTTCAATTCTATGGATTCCTTTTTCTCTAAACTCATTAATGTTTCTTATATTTTTTCTAGTATCTTCTCGTAATTTTATTAAAAATCTTAAAGCTTTTTTCTCATCAGGGTATTTAACGAACTCTTCTAACCCGAGCTTGTCTGCTAATTCTTCAGCGATTCTTAAATCAGATTTACACTCTCCAATAGGCTCTATCGCTTGATTCATAGCGGTGAAATATGGACCAGAAGGCCAAGGTCTTGTAAAATCATTTTTTTCAGCAGCACTGGTAACAGGCAGAACAATATCAGCATATCTTGCAGTAGGAGTAAGCCATAATTCGGCACAAACCATATAGTCTAACTTTTTGAGTGCTTCAGCAGCTTTATTCGTATTCCCAAGCTGGTTTAAAAAGTTGTTATTCACAAACCAAGCAAATTTAACGTCAAAAGGATAACCTCCCCCTTTACCTTTTAGGATGGCATCAAACATTTTATTTGTGTGACATCTTGCTTGGAATCTAAGTTGTAGATCTAATGACCCCCGGACAGATTTCAAGCCCGTTTCAACAGGATTTCTATAGGGAGGAGGAATTCTAGAAGCAAAAAACATGTGACCATAAGGAATTCCCATTAATCCTCCTGCTGCACTCCCACCATGTTTTCCTACATTTCCAGTCATAGCAGTCAAAGTCATAGCACATCGATTATACAATTCTCCAACTGCACTTCGAGCTGGACCTTGACAATCCATAAAAGCAGCAGGTTTTGTAGTAGCATACTCTCGAGCAAGATTACTTATTATTTCTGCAGGAACGGAGGTTATCTGTTCTGCCCACTCCGGAGTTTTAGGTATTCCATCTTCTTCTCCCATTACATAATCTACGAATTTCTCGAATCCTATTGTATATTTATCTAAGAATTCTTGATCGTGAAGGTTTTCTTTTATCATAACATAAGCCATAGCAACCATCATCGCAGTATCAGTTCCAGGGATAATTGGTATCCACTGATCTGCTAACACAACTGCAGAATCAGTATATCTCGGATCAATACAAATGATTTTTATTCCCTTTTCTTTGGCTTTTATTAAGTTATATATTGTGTCTGAACCCGAGATCATTCTCGCAGGATCCCAGCCCCACATTATAATGAGTTTTGAATTTTTTAAATCTGTACGACTGTGCCCAACGAATGGTGATGTGTATTGAGTTTGAGTTGCATATACCGCACCTTCAGAAGATATATTACCAAAATGGGTTGAAAATCCACCGAATTGAGTAAGCAATCGTATCATCGCGAACATTCCGTCGTGTAGTGCTGCTTGATATCCTCCACCTGTTGCTAGAAAAATGCTTGAGTTTCCGTATTTTTCCTTTACTTCTTTAAGTTTTGCAGCAATTTCAGATAGCGCTTCATCCCAAGAAATTCGTTTATATTTGCCTGAACCTTTTGGTCCATCTCTTTTTAATGGAAATTTTAAACGATCTGGATGATATATATATTGTCTTAAAGCACGACATCTTAAACAAGCTCTAAGTTGTTCATCTTTGTCCTCAAAATCATCACCTTCGATTCTGATTACTTTACCATCTTTAACATGAACTCTGAGCGGACATCTACCACCACAATCAAACGCAGTTGTGGTTCTAATTATTTTTTCTCCATCATCAATAGTATCATTTTCTTGAGTTTCCATTTAATCATCTCATTAATACTAACAATTGCGTAATTTAGTTTTCCTTGAAATTTAATTATATTCAAAAAACTCTTTATTTAATAGACAATTAGTTCTACTACTATTTGAAAAATGTAGTGAAAAAAAATCTTGGTTGCTGAGACTTATTCTGGATTTGTCCAAAGATATAATATGATAATTGGAGTTCTAATATGTGCTTTATTAACAAATGTCTTGTTCTTAATTTTACCAATTGGATTTTTAGTTATAGCAGATATATTTTTAGTTATAGGAAGCTGTACTGGACTCTATTTCACATTTAAATATAGAAAAGAATCACAATCATACATTAAAACAGGTATAATTGTTGGATTGACTGGTTCAGTTTTATCATTATTATTAATAGGTTGCTTTGATTGGATTTTTTATTTGATACCCGCATATGGAATTGATTTTATTTTCTTTTTACAATATACATTAATCTTATTCGTGTATTACGGAATAATTTTCGCGATAGTTGGGATAATATTAGGTTATATTTTTGGGAGTGTTTATAGAAAGAGAGAATCTGTAGATAAAGAAACTCCTCTATTTTAGATAATTTTTTTTTAATCTTCACCTTATTTAATATAATAAAATAACAAACAAGGAGATTAAAAGTGTCAGAACAAATTTTTGAACATGTTAAAATTGAAAAAGTAGAAGAAGGAAATTACACAGTAATATCAATTAACCGCCCTGAGAAACTAAATGCTTTACAAAATAAAACTTTGAAAGAGATTGCAGATGCTCTTGAAGCAATGGCATTAGATAAAACCGTTAGATGTGTAGTTCTAAGAGGTACTAAAGAATTCATTAAGAAACCAGCATTTTCTGCTGGTGCTGATTTATCAGCTAGAGGAAACCTTGAGATCGATCCAAGAAATTTAATGGATCAGAGCCATGCGATGTATTTAAGACATAAATACTATGATATTATAGAGGAATTTCCAAAACCTTTAATAGCTGCTGTAGATGGTTATGCTTTAGGTGGTGGATTTGAGCTAGTATTAGTATGTGATATTATCATCGCATCAAAACGTTCTACGTTTGGTTTTCCAGAAATAACACGAGGAATTGCTCCCTTCAATGGAGGAACACAGAGATTAATTAGAAGTTTAGGGAAAATAAGAACAAAATCAATGATCTTTTTCGGAGAACATTATTCAGCCGAAGTTATGTATAATTGGGGTTTAGTATCATTTTTGGTTGATAATGATAAATTTGAAGAGGTTGTCCATGAGAAGGCAGCTTGGTTAGGAAATGCTGCAACCAAAAGCTTATTTGTCATTAAAAAAGCTATAGACTATGGAACTCAAGCTCCGCTAAATCTGGGACTTCAATTTGAGCATTTGGGTTATGCTGTTAATTCGCAATCAAAAGATGTAAACGAAGGAGTGACCGCATTCTTACAAAAAAGAAACCCTAAATTTACTGGCGAATAATAAAAAAAAATAATTATTTTTTTATTTAATTTCAAACCATTTTAACAAACTTACCTGTTTTTAATAATTCACAAGGTTTTAAATAAGGCTTTCCCAACTTCTCAGAATATTCGTCTAAAAGTTCAGATAATTCTTCATAGTGCTCAGTCGCATATTTCATTGGTCCTGGAAAGTTCATTCCCGCTAAAATCGCTTCATCTATAACTTTCCAACTATTGACAACACCTTCTTCTAAAATTCTACAACCTTCATTAGCATTAATGGCTGCAAACACTAAACTGTTTACTAATCCCGCTTTTTTAGAAAGATCAGGTTGTGGTCGACCTTTAGACCAATCATAGAATCCTTGACCTGTCTTTTTTCCTAATTTATTTTCATTATATTGCATCGTTATTACTTTTCCGGGTTTATAATCAGGGGAGAGTGTTTTGGCATAATATAATTGGCCATGGTACGCAATATCCCTTCCTGTAAAATCTGCCAATGTAAGTAATGACATTGGAGCGTTAGGACGGGATAAATCAGCATCTATTTGTTCCCATGGGATTCCTTTTTCATAAGCAAGATCAACTATATAGTTCGAATAAATACTACTTGGTGATAGAACTCGGTTAACAATAAATCCAGGACGAGATTTTAGAACACATGCTACATAACGTTCTCCTCTTAAACAAGGCAATGATTCTGATACCTTAACTCCAATTTCCATTACTTCATCGGAGCTTTTATCACCTTTTATTACTTCTATTAATCGCATTAAAGGAGCAGGATTAAAGAAGTGCATTCCAATGACATTTTGCGGTTTTTCACAATATTGAGCAATTTCAGTGATACTCATTGATGATGTATTCGAAGCAAAGATACAATGATCTGGAGAATTATCGATAACATCTTTACAAAGTTTTTGTTTAAGGTCTAATTTTTCAACCACGGCTTCTATAACTAAATCAGCATCTTTAGATGCTTCAATCAAATTTTTACTAACATTCAACCTTGACATTATTTCAGCTACTGAACCACCCTCTGGCAATTTCCCTTTAGATTCAAGCTTTTCGAAACCTGTTTTATTATAATCTAAGCCTTTTTTGATAATTTCATCATTTACATCAATCGCAACAATGTTATATCCGGCCATTAAGCATATTTGGGCAATTCCTTTACCCATATCCCCAAATCCAAGCATAACAATATTTCTTACTTTAGTCATAATACTTTTTTCAACTCAATTTAGTTTTGGTGGAGGGATTCTTACAATTCTCTCCTTTTCTACTAATGAAATTAATAAAATTTTAAATCTTATAAGTTTTTAAATTATTAACATAATTAACCTTAAAATTATAAAAGTGATTCGTATGAAAGAGGTTTGGTTAATTGATTATGCTCGTACTGCATTTTCTCGTTCAAGACCAACTCAACCGGAGAGCGATGTTTTTGGTGAGATCAGAGGAGACGAACTCCTTGCTGAATTACTAATGAAATTTTTTGATGGTAAATTAGCAGAAAAAGGAATAGAGAAAAAAGACATAGAGGAGGTATCAATAGGAGTTGCTTCGGGAGTATTGGAAAATTGGACCTATGGAGGGCGTGGTCCTCTGTTCTTAGCAGGATTTCCTTATGAAGTTCCGTCGTTTTTTATTGATAGACAGTGCGCTTCAGCAGGATCTGGGATGCATGTGGGAATTATGGAAATCATGACGGGAAATAGTACTTGCGTATTGACCACAGGGTTTGAACACATGACTCGCGTTCGCGGGATAGGGATAGATCGTAATTATTCAACAGAAGATAAGGGAAGTAAGTTTTATAGACCCGAATTAGATCTACAAACATCATTTAATATGCTGCAAACAGCCCAAAAATTATACGAAGAAGAAGTCCCTACATTTACCAAAGAAGATTTAGATAAATTTGGTGTAAGAAGTCATAATCTAGCAGTCAAAAGTCAGGAAAATGGGTATTTTAAAGGTGAAATCGTAGGAATTGAGGGTCATGCTCCTGGTAATGTTGAAGAGAAATTGTTAATCGATAGAGATATGAATCCCCGAAAATCAACTTTAGAGACAGTATCTAAACTGCGACGGTTGGCTCAACCTTTTTTCTTAGAGAAAAATGGGGGAAAAGAAGGGTATATAAAGAGAGAGGGCACAGAAGAAGGCGTTATTACAGCGGGTAATTCATCTCCTCTCAATGCAGGTGCTACAGCAGCAGTTCTTATGGAAGCAGAAGAAGCTAAGAAAAGAGAAATTGAGCCTTTGGCTAAAATTGTTTCAATGGGCTGGGCTGGTGTCGATCCTACAGTAATGGGGAGGGGTCCAGTCCCTGCTACTCAAAAAGCGTTAAAACAGGCAAATCTCACTGTAGAGGATATCGATTACTGGGAAATTAACGAAGCATTTTGCATCGTCGCGTTAAATTGTATGAATACATTCAATATCCCTGAAAAAAAAGTAAATATTATGGGAGGATCTACTGCTATAGGACACCCATTAGGTGCTACAATGATACGATTAACAGGTACTCTAGCAAGAATTTTAAAAGAAAAGAAGGCAAAATATGGCATTGCTAACGCGTGTGTTGGAGGTGGGCAGGGGGTTGCTACGATTATCGAAAATCTCGATATATAATTTATGTCTTAATTTTATTTTTTTTAATTTACATCGAATGCGATTCTCGCGCTATAATTTCATCCTGTAATTCTATTCCAATAGCATTGAAATAAGCGTTATAACCAGTAATTCGAACTAAGAGATTAGTATAGTTTTCTGGATGTTGCTGGGCATCTTTTAACATTTCAACATCAAGCATATTTACTTGTAAGCAAGTCCCTCCGTTCTCAATGTATCCTCTTAAATATGATTTAAATTTTTCTTTATGTTCAGGATTCTTAAGAATAGTTGGATTGAATGTAATCGTATGGCTTGCTCCGTTAGGTAAATAATTAATATAATCACCATCTTCTGTTTTTCCCCCTAAAGCTATACCTACAGAATTAGTTACAGCCGTAGGACCTTTTAAATCTGCTCCATTTGAAGGACAAATTGCGTTAGAAAGAAAAGTTCCCATTTTTCGACCATCTGGAGTAGCTATTGTCAAGCTTGCGTCAGCTCCAGCCCAATAATTCCATGAAAGCATACCAGGTCGAAATTGAAAATCTGTAGGAGTTTTGTACTTCCAGGTTTCATCAGCCCACACTTTCATTACCTTTTGAGCTAACTTATCAGCGTCATCGACATCGTTTCCATACTTAGGGGCTCGATTTTTTAAGAATGTTTGAACCACAGCGTATTCATCTCCCTCAAAATCGTTAATCAAGGCATCTTTAATTTGAGATATAGAGTATTTCTTATCGTCGTAAACAAATTTTTTAATCGATAATAAAGAGTCGACGGTAGTAGCAAAACCAACGCCCTCAACTGTTATAAATCTTAACTCAGGACCGCCACATCTAATGTCTAATCCTTTTTCGATACATCCTTGAACTAATGTCGATAAATATGGAGTGGGTAAATATTCGGCTCTAAGAGATTCAGTTAAATTGTATATCTCTATGGTATATTTAATGAGAAATTCTACTTGGCTTTTCCACGCATTCCAAAATTCTTCCCAAGTTTTAAAATTTTCAGAATTACCAGTTTTCGGGCCAACTTGCTCGCCCTTCTTTGTAGCAACATCATTACTGGGCATATTCTTTCCGTTCCAAAGTGTCAATTCAATGCTTTTTGTTAGGTTTGGATTACAATTAACGGTACCAGATCTATCGTTTCCTTGCATTGTATTTTCTAAGCAACCAACGCAAGCATAATCCCAAGCTTCTTCTGGAGATATGCCCTCCGCAATCATACCTGCGATACTTCTCTCGTCGAAATTTATGAGAAATGGGGCTCCTTGCGATCGAGAAACCATATCTACTATGAAATTTAACAGTTTCTCAGGAGAATTTCTATGTAATCTAACATTTGGCTTTGGCTCTAAGATAGGAGACCATTCATCAATGACTTCCAGAATAGTATAAGTCAATTCGTTAGTCAAATCTTCACCATTACGTCCACATCCACTAAGGGTCATCAATTGACCGAATGCTGCAGTAATTCCTTGTTTTCCTAATTTGATTTGAGCATCGTACGCGGTATTACAATGAAACCAGAAGCTACCTAAGATATCCTTTGCAAATTCTTTTGATATATTTTTTTCATCAATCACATCTTTTTTATATAAATCCCAGAGGTGTTGATCAGTCCTACCAAAGGATATACCAGGACCAGGGTAAGATTCTTCTGCCATAATAAGCATGTGAGTTATCCAAATCGCTTGTATTCCTTGCCAAAATGTCTCGGCAGGCTCCCAAGGAACTCTTTCAAGGTTTTTAGCCATTTGTTCTAGTTCTTCTATTCTTTCAGACGATGTTGCGTTTTCCTTAAGTCTTCTACATTCATCAGCATATTTTTGAGCGAATTTTCTTGGTATCTCCGAAGCTTCTAACATTGCTCTTAATTCTTGACCTTTAGAACCTTTTTTTTCTCGCTCTGATAATTGTTCATATTGAGTTTTTATTTTTTCATGTATAAACTTGAAACCTTTTTTGATTATGGTTTCGTGATCTGGGATAAGATGTCCTGGCGTTGCTCCTGTATTTCCAAACCCTGATTTATGAAATTTGTAAAACTTATGCCTAATACTCAAATTTTCCTTCCAATATTTTTTAGTCTCATTTTCTGTTAAACTATCGCTCAATTGAGTGTTAAATCTGCCACCAGCAATTAAATCGTTCTCAGATATGATCTCGTGAGGTACATAATCAAGCATGACCGTCTCAAAAAATTTTATTTTACGTTCTGGTAAAGATAAATCCCAGAAACCATCAGGCAGTGATACTGGAATAGCTATAGATCTTAAACATCCCTCAAAAACTCCTTTGCCTTTATTTCCTATGTAAAAGTAAATCTCAGGAGTGATATAATAATCCGATTCGCACCAAATTATATCCCAATCTGTCCCAGTAGTGAAAGGCAAGTATTCGTTGTTCCACTCGCGTTCCACTCCTTTGAAGTAATAATCCCTTGACCATTTAGATCTTTTGGATAAATGGTGAGATTTAGCGATATTATATTTTGGTTCTTCTTTCTTTATTTCTGTTCTATGATCTAAGTCGCTCATTTATAATGGTCCCCCATAGGTTGAATTTAATATTAAGAATGTAGAAAATGTAGTTGTTTTAATTTAAAATATTTAATTAAGTGTAATTTTGAATCAATAATAAATATTCAAATTATTTCATATAATAATTGCCTTTAATTGTTTCTAATCAATTTGAATTAAACTTATATCTATATAAAATGATATTTAATTTAGAAACCATTTAGTATTATTATAATCATAGTATTATCATAAAGAGAGAAACATAAGGTTTTATCTAATGGAATTACAGGAATTTAAATGTGAAGTTCTAATAATAGGAGCTGGACCAGCAGGATTAAGTGCTGCAGTTTATTGCGGTAGAGCAAATAGAAACACAATTGTATTAGAAGGAAAGGAACCTTCCGCGCTAACAAAGTCGCAAGAAATTCAAAATTGGCTAGGAGAAATAGATGCGACTGGATTAGGTCTTTTGGAAAAGTTTAAAGCCCACGCCGAAAGCTATGAAAGTGTTAGGATAATAAATGGAGATGTTATCGCATTAATGTTAGGGATGGGAATGAACATGATTTCTACGAGAACAGCCAACATAACAGCCGATGTTGTTATTATAGCTACAGGAACGGGGAAGAGGAAAGAAGTGATTAAAGGAGAAAGTTCTTTACTAGGTTACGGGGTGTCCTATTGTGCGCTATGTGATGGTCCATTATATAAAGAAAGAAAAGTTTTTCTCTATGGGTCGGATAAAGAAGTATTGGAAGACGCGTTAGCTCTTGACCAAATGGGATGCATCA
>Ga0307377_10005277_pt1 | contig 13890 bp, 7 predicted proteins | sample TR3MG_FD_202535 | JGI IMG/M metagenome (GOLD analysis project Ga0307377, IMG submission 202535) | Soil microbial communities from Risofladan, Vaasa, Finland - TR-3 | ecosystem: Environmental > Terrestrial > Soil > Coastal area > Acid sulfate soil | place: Finland: Risofladan, Vaasa | collected... | reverse complement strand
TACCGCCATCGTGGCCGAAGCCGACCTGACCATATCCAAGACGGACAGCCATGACCCGGCCGCGTCAGGTGAAACCTTGACCTACACGCTGACCATAACCAATTCAGGACCCTCGAATGCTGCCAACGTGGTCGTCACCGACACGCTGCCGGCCGGGGTGACCTATAGTTCAGCCAGCAGCGGTTGCTCCCTCGGTTCCGGGGTAGTCGCCTGCACTCTGGGTAGCCTGGATGTGGATACCTCCAAAATCATCACGGTTGCCGTGACTATCAGCCAGGGGACAGCCAACCCTCTGACTAACCTGGCCCAGGTGGACAGCGACACGCCCGACAGTACCGGCAGCAATAGTACGTCGGAGATTACCGTCATCGTGGCCGAAGCCGACCTGACCATATCCAAGACGGACAGCCATGACCCGGCGACGGCCGGCACGGTTTTGACCTACACGCTGACTATTACCAATTCAGGACCCTCGAATGCTGCCAACGTGGTCGTCACCGACACGCTGCCGCTCGGGGTGACCTATAGTTCAGCCAGCAGCGGTTGCTCCCACAGTTCCGGAGAGGTCGACTGCATTCTCGGCACCCTTAATGTCAATGCCACCAGAATCATCACCGTGGCTGTCATCATCAATCCCTCGACCACGGGCATCCTACTGAATTCAGCAGGTGTGGCCAGTGATATTACCGATCCCAATCTGACAAACGATCTTACCGTTGAGCTAACAACTATAAATTCATTGGCTGACCTGGCTATCGGGCAGACCGTCAGTCCTGACCCTGTCACAGCCGGTAACAATCTGACCTACACCCTTACTATAACCAATCTAGGGCCATCGACTGCTACGGCCGTCGTCGTGACCGACACCCTGCCGAGCGGCGTTTCATTTGTTACAGCAGCTTTCAGTCAGGGAACAGGATGTGCCGGGGACAGTCCGCTTATATGTAACCTAGGTGCACTTCCGGTTCAATCGACTGCAACGATAACGATTGTCGGAACTGTGGACTCGGGGATTACGACAACATTGAATAATCTAGCTGAAGTGAGCAGCATAACGGTCGATCCCATAGCCGGCAACAATAGTGCTCTTGCTACTAACCCGGTGGATACCTCTTCTGACCTGTTTTTGGTCAAGAATGACTGGTCTGATCCAGTGGCCTCCGGGGAGTACCTGACCTATACCTTGACTATAACCAACGTGGGGCCTTCAGATGCCGTTGGCGTGGTCGTAACCGATGGGTTGCCTATCGAGACGCCGTTGGTAACGGCCGTCACCAGCCATGGTAGTGGGTGTCAAGGTACAACTACCGTTACCTGTGCCCTTGGTACGCTGATAGCTCGTCAAACGGCCACTGTTACCATCGTCGTGGCTCTAGATGCGTCATTGCCGCCCATGGTACTCAACAACTCGGCCGAAGTTGATAGTGACACAACAGATACGAATTCGTCCAATGATCGTGATGAGGAGGGGACTACAGTCGAGTCCTTGAGCGATATTGTCATTTATCAATCAGATTTCCCAGATCCGGTCATAGCGGGCACCTATTTGACCTACACGCTGTCTATTAGCAATATTGGCCCATCTGATGCAACCGGGATTGTGGTAACTGACACCCTGCCTGCTGAGGTGATACTTATCTCGGCGACCCCTGGGCAAGGGCTGGGTTGTACTCAAAGTCCTATCGTAGTTTGCAACTTGGGTAGTTTATCGCTTGGGGAAAGTGCTGCGATAACCATCGTGGTAGAAGTTATCGCCTCAACGGCCGGGACGATTGAGAACATTGCTATTGTATCCAGCGATCAGCGGGACCCACAAGCGGATAACAATGAAATATCCTTGCTTACAAGTGTGAACCGGCAGGGCACACTGCCATTTGTTAAGATCGATACACCCGACCCGGTTAAGGCCGGCGCTAACCTGACCTATACGCTACATATCTCCAGCACTGGACCTTCTGATATGTTTGGCGTAGCCCTCACCGACACACTACCAACCGAGACCAGCTTTATAAAAGTGACCCAAACCGCTGGTACCTGTGTTTACCAGTCAGGCACGGTTCTATGTAATTTGGGCGATATGCCCGAAGGGAGCGAAGCTACGGTCCAGATTGTCACCTTAGTCGATCCAGCTACGCTAGGGCAGATCAACAACAGTGCCACAGTTGGCGCTGATGGGGAAATCCCGAGCCAGGCCAATCAAAACACCACAGTGATCGCCTCGGCCAATCTCGTCATAAACAATGTAGGTTTACCCAATCCTGTCGTCGCGGGAGAAAGCCTGACTTATACAGTCGACGTGACCAATCATGGCCCGTCTCTTGCCAGGGGGGTGAAGGTGGTTTATGTCTTGCCAATAGGTAGCACGTTCAAATCAAGCCCCGACTGTACACTTGTGGCGGCTACACTCCTTTGCACCATTGGCGACCTTGCAGCGGGTGACACAATCTCCCTGACGATAGTCGTAGATGTCTACCCGGATACCACCGGTCCGATCTCTGGTGCGGCTACCGTCTTTAGCGACACGCCCGATCCCGATGTCACAAACAACGGTGAGAGTGAGATCACGAACGTAGTGGCCGAAAGCGACCTGGGAATAACCAAGACAGCCACAACCAACCAGGTAGTTGCCGGAACCAAGTTCACTTATACGCTTGCCATCTATAATGATGGTCCATCGGTAGCTAGGAATGTTGTCGTTACTGACAGCCTTCCTTCCGGCGTGAACCTTGTATCTGCAAGAGACAGTCATGGGACAAACTGTTCTGGGGTCATCGAGTTGAATTGCGGCCTGAGTATCCTGACGGCAGGCTCTACGGCCACAGTCACAATTGTAGTTGACGTTAAGCCATCGACCACGGGCCTCTTGCTGAATTCGGCAGGTGTGGCCAGTGCTAGCGCTGATCCCAATCCGGCTAATAATGGCGCCTTTAAGTCCGTCGCAGTCGTTGGTGAGGCAGACCTCAGCCTTGTCAAAACAGAGTCGGTAGACCCGATCACGGCCGGCACCACCCTAACCTACCTCCTCAGCGTTAACAACGCTGGCCCAGCGGATGCCATCGCAGTCGTCGTGACCGACACCCTGCCCAGTGGTGTGTCCCTTCTGTCCACGTCATCAAGCCAGGGGCAAGCGTGTCTTATTAATGACTCTGGCACGGTGATCATAACCTGTTTGCTGGGTGACTTGAGTTATGGTGCTGATGCTACAGTTACCATCGTTGTCGAGGTTGACTCGGGCAAGACGGAAAAGCTCCAAAATAGCGCTGCTACCAGTAGTGTGACGCATGATTCTAATCTACTCAACAACGGGGCTCTTGAAGAGACTGGTGTAGTCGCCTCGGCCGACTTGATGATCAGCCTGGAAAGCAGCCCTGATCCGGTCGTGGCCGGTGAGCTTTTGACCTACACTATTCAGGTTAGTAACGACGGCCCATCCGATGCGACTGGCGTTGTTGTAACCGACACCTTGCCCGCCGATGTGTCCCTTTTCTCACTGAGCACTGGTTGTATCGATAGCACGCCAATCCACTGTGACCTCGGCGAGCTAAGCGCTAATGCCGGCACGTTTATCACCGTTGTTGTTAGAGTAGATTTGGAGATCAGCGGTACCATTTCTAGCACGGCAACGATAATCGGTGATCAGCCCGACCCGGTGGCCAGCAACAATGATGCCGATGAATTCACTTTCGTGGTGGAGAAAATCTACGCCACTAATCTGCCGCTGATCCTTAATCGTTTTGACAATATTGACGAACCGAACAACAGCTGTGAACAGGCCCACAAGATTATTACGAATTTTGGCTACCCTTTTCTACCAAATGATTCCGTAGACTGGTACCAATTCGTTTTACCACACAGTGGCTCGCTAGCAGTTGAGGTGACCAATTTCAAACCTCTTTTTGGGCAGGTTGCCGTCTTCGCAGGTGATAACTGTGACTCACGGATATTGTTGGGTAACAATGGCAGTCCGAGCACTACCAAGATCGTGACTGTAGGAGTACAGCCAGCCGGTCGCTATTACATATTTCTTAGTAATGACGGCAAGCTGAATGACCAGGACAGCTACAACCTCCGCGTCAAATTTACACCTTAGGTCGAGGCATGTCACCCGGAAAGTGTCTGCCTGGCCCATACTCCTGGGATGATCCGCCCATTGATGCTCAATGCTTGCTTTTATCAGGATCTAAGCCAGGTTTCTCTCTCGCAGGTATTTTCTTTTGTGATCTGTCATATAGGATAAGGCCGAATTTGCCTCAGTTTTCTGCTTGATGTTACTGTAGACTGGCGCTAATTTGACCTACTTGCTAGTGGCGTTTTTTCGTGGTGATGACTTATTTCTAAACAGTATATGGGTGGGTAGCTAACGTCTGAGGTAATGACTGTGGCCTATGAAAATATGTGGTTTGTTCTGGGATTCCTGGCACAATCGGGAGCGTCAATCCCAGGGTCTATTCGCGGTTTTGTTGGGCGTGTTGACGGTATGTAGGCTCCGCGTTATCGCCAGTGCGATATCTTTAGGAGGTTTATGAGCTCAACAATTATCAGTCACATCAGGACCAGGGATGCACGCTATCCTCTGAAACCGGGAGAAGGGAGTGATTCGGTCCATACCAACCCGATTTACTCCTATGCGGTTACGCTACTGCACAGCGACAGTGGGCTCACTGGGTCCGGGTTTGCTTTCACCTTGGGCGAAGGCAATAGTCAGATATGCCAGCTTATTGAAACCCTGGCCGAGCCTTTGGCCGGCCGGGATATCGAGCAGATCATGGCTGAATTCGGTCTAATTTTTAAGGATATGGCTGATCATCCACGCTTTCGCTGGCTCGGCCCGCACAAGGGCCTGGTTCACCTGGCGTTGGCTTCCATCACCAATGCCTGTTTTGATCTTTGGGCCAAGTCACGCGGTCTGCCGCTGTGGCGCTTGCTGCTCGACCTCTCAGCGGAACAAATTGTAAATCTGCTCGATCTGAGTTATCTCGAGGATGTTCTCAGACAGGAGGAAGCCCTGGCCATCCTGGATCACAACCGGCCGGGACGGCAGGAGCGGACCGCCATACTGGAAAAGGGCTACCCCGGCTACGACACCTCGATTGGCTGTTCAATTATACGGACGAGCAAGTGAGAGAAAATGTAAAGAGGGCCGTCGCTGCCGGTTTCACCGCCATGAAATTGAAGGTCGGCTCCAGGGATAGTAGTCGGGATATCCGCCGGGCTTATATGGTCCGGGAAGCGGCCGGCGATCAGGCCGGGGTGATGTTGGATGCCAATCAGAGCTGGTCATTACCCGAGGCCATTCGTTTATGTTCCGACCTGGCTGGTATGTCCCCATATTGGATTGAGGAGCCAACCCATCCAGACGATGTCGGCGCCCACCAAACGCTAGCTCGGGCCAAAGCGCCCATGAAGTTAGCTTTAGGCGAACACGTGCCCAACCGGATCCTGTTTAAGAATTTTCTGCAAGCCGGGGCCACCAGTTTCGTCCAGGTAGATTGCACCAGGGTGGGGGGAATTAGTGAGTTCATCACGGTCAGCCTGTTGGCCCGAAAGTTCGGTATTCCGGTCGTCCCCCACGTGGGCGATATGGGCAAGATACACCAGCACCTGGTTCTATTCAATCACATCGCCCTGGGTCAAGAAGCCCTGTTTTTGGAGTATATCCCCCACTTGCACCAACATTTTGTCCACCCGGCCGAGGTCGATGGCGGTGTATACAAAATTCCTCAGGAGCCGGGTAGCAGTTCGGATTTGTTACCGTAATTGATATCTGGAAATTTGAAGGCCCTGGAGTTCTGATTTAACCCATGTGGATTTAGCGCCACGAATCAGAGAGCAGGCAGCCCGGGAGCCTTTGCCTTAAATAGCCTATAAGGAATTAGTTATGGACAATAGGGTTTTGGACATAGAACATTTTTTCGTAACCGGAGTGATGGGCTGCCTGGGGGCCTGGGTAGCTCGAACCCTAGTTCTCCAGGGTATCCCCGTGACCGGGTATGATCTTAGCACAAACAAACAGCGGCTTGAGCTGATAATGAATGAGGCGGAGATCAACCGGGTTCAATTCATCCAGGGCGATATTACCAACGCCGAAGAGGTGATCAACGCCGTCCGGGAAAGCGGCGCGACACAGCTCATCCACCTTGCCGCGCTGCAGGTACCCTTTTGCAAAGCGGATCCGGTTCTGGGGGCCCAGGTCAACGTCGTCGGGACGGTAAATATGTTTGAAGCGGCCAGGCAAGCGGGCATCAGGCAGATTACTTACGCCAGTAGTGTTGCTGTCTACGGCCCCAAATCTGAATATCACCAGCGATTATTGCCCGATGGCGCGCCTCTCAACCCTAAAAATCTAACTGGCGTCTATAAGCAAGCCAACGAGGGCACCGCCCGCGTATACTGGCAGGATGAGGGCGTAGCCAGCATTGGCTTGCGGCCGTACACGCTTTATGGGCCCGGCCGTGATCAGGGAATGACTTCTACACCGACTAAGGCGATGCAGGCGGCAGCCATGGGCCAACCCTACCATATCTCTTATGGCGGCTATAATGGTTTTCAACTGGCCGGTGACGTGGCCAAGATCTTTATCCAGGCTGCCCGGCGGCCATTCGAAGGCGCAGAAGTGTTTAATCTGAGGGGCTCGGTCGCCCATATGAACGAGATCGTAGCGGCCATTGAAGAGGCGGAACCGGGGTCCAGGGGAAAGATCACTTTTGAAGAGACGGCTCTTGCTTTGCCGGACGGGTTGGATGGCAAAATGCTGGCTAAGTTCCTGGGTGATGTACCGGACACCCCGCTGGCTGAAGGGGTTCAATTCACCGTCGACCATTTTAAAAAAGCCGTGCAAAACGGGAAAATCTCCCTGATTCCAGAATGAGATCGCTACCGCCCTTTTCATACGTAGCAACCAGGAAGGCCAATCAATGATCGTTCGCCGCGTAGAGAACAGTTGGACTTTCATCACCCAACCGGCTCACGCCTGGCTAGCAGGAAAGTTGGCGGCCGCCTGGGGAAACGATTCTTTCATCTCTCCGTCGCCATTCGAAGCGGTGGTCATGGCCACCCGGCTGCACGACATGGGTTGGTTGGATTGGGATGCCTTGCCACGTTTGGGAGAAGACCGCCGGCCGGTCAATTTTGTGGATACAAACCTGGCGGAAACAATCCCCATCTGGCGGCGGGCTGTCGGCCGGATTTCGCTGATGGATCCCTATGCCGCACTCCTGGTAAGCAAACATGCCTCGACCATTTATCACCTGCGCCACGAGCGTGGAGTCGATCCACCAGAAGCGCTTTCTGAACTGGGGCTCATGTTGGCCGAGCAAGAGGCGATTCAAGAACAGTTCCGAACCCGGCTGGCCGAGCATCCGCTGTATGGACCGGCCGTCGAGGTTGACCATTTGAAGATGGCCTATCGTTGGCTGCGGGTATGCGATATTTTCTCCTTGATCTTATGCAGCGACGACCTGCCCTTATCTGGTGTGATTGAGGACGTGCCGGCAAAAAGCAAAGGCAATCTCACCAGCATCTTTTATGAACGCCCTGCGCCTTACCAGTTACTGTTAGACCCCTGGCCCTATAAGAAGCCGGCTATCACGCTGTCGGTCCAGACCCGTCTCCTGGCAAAGAATTCCTTTCAAGACGAAACAGGTTATCGAACTTCACTGGATGAGGCGCCCTGGATACCGCAAACCGTCACCTTAACCGCCAGAACCCCCTGAATCAGCTTCCAATACCCTGGAAGACCAGGTTCCAAGCGTTTTAATATCGATGGCGATGGCGTTCTGTACGCCTATGTGGCCAACAGTTCTCAGGCCCTGCGGCGAGTCCAGAAATGAGGTGTCCGCATGATGCAGTAGGATGTTCGCCAGCGCCAACAAATCGCCTTATCGCTTGCCCGCGGAGCATCAGGATGGCTGCGAAGGTCCAAAGAACAACTCGAGCAAGAGTTCGGCAGGACAAGATGAACATATGATGCCGGATTCAGGCAGATTGATTTTTTCGTAACGATTAGGAGACGCAAGAAGAGTATAGTTGGGGTAAAGATTAGTAAGATTAGAGTGCGTGGTTAAAGACACGTGGGACCCTGACAAATGAGACAACAAGAATCGAAGAGGCCAAGATGGTTGCTCTGGGCGCAGATCGCCTGGATAGTGCTGGTTACGGCCTCACTGTTGATGTACGCGGCCGGATCCGTTGTGAACTTCGGCCAGATGCGGCAGGTGTGTACAGTAACGGCCGAGCAATGTGCCCAGTTCGATTATGCGACGGCCGCGGAGGCTGCCCAACTTGGCGCCCACGGCTTCTCATTGGATGCATATGCGCTACTGGTAGTGGGATTTCGATCCATCCTGAACTTGATTCCAATTTCCCTGGCGATTCTGATTTTTGCCCGCCGGCGGGATGAGCCAATGGCCCTTTTAGTTTCTTTCTTCCTGGCCTCCTTCACCACCAGCGGCACCTCCCAAAGTGTGCTGGCAGATGCATATCCCATATTCAATATCTTCACCCAGATCATTGGATGGCTTGGCATCGTCTCCTTGCCCCTGTTTTTTGGCCTTTTCCCCAACGGCCGTATGGTTCCCCATCTGTATTGGGGCGTCGTGGCCTATTTCAGTCTCGTCTACTTACTGGAAGCCACACTCGGTCTAGCCGACGGCCCTATCGGTGCCATCTGGACATGGACCGGGTGGGCGAGCGTGTTGATAGGCGGTGTAGTCGCACAAATTTATCGCTACCGTCGCGTGTCGACCCCAGTTGAACGGCAACAGACGCGCTGGGTATTGTTCGGAATGGCCGTGATGGCTATGGTCATTTTAAGCCTGTTGGCTTTCGCCGCTATTACCGGTGACACAATGGGTCCTAATCCTGACGATACCGATTTGCTGGGGCGCTTCGTTTTTCTCGCTGTGCTCAGCCTGGGCTTCGAGGTTGTTTTTTTATCTATTGGCCTGGCCATCCTGCGGTCGAAGCTTTTTGACATTGACGTTATCATTCGTAAGACGCTGGTCTATTCAGTGCTTACGGCGCTGTTGGCGTTGGTTTATTTAGGCACGGTTGTTTTACTGCAAAGCGTATTGGAGTCCGCCAGCGGCCAGGTATCCCCCGTGGCCATCGTCATATCCACCTTGATGATTGCCGCCTTATTTACGCCGTTGCGACAGCGGGTACAGTCTCTCATCGACCGCCGTTTCTTTCGCAAGAAGTACGATACACAGCAAGTGTTGGCCTTGTTCGCTCAAAACGCCCGCGACGAAGTGTCTCTGGAAGCCCTAACGGCCGAGTTAGCCCATATTGTGCAGGAGACGATGCAGCCGGAGGGGGTAACCATCTGGCTCTCAGCCCCTCGAACCGGCCGGCAGCCACCCGTATCTCTGAAGGATAAGAGGCGAACTATTCGCTGAATCGCCGGCACGATCTTGAGTCTACCGGCGAAGACGGGCACATCCGGGGTTTTTTAGACATGATGCTAAAGTTGGAGGTCGCAGACGAAGATCCGTTGCCTTAAAGAACTATTACCTTTGAAACATTAGATAGTGACACTTTCATTGAACAATTACACGTGGAAATCTTGCCTCTAGACATGAAGCAAGATTGATGATTAGCGGTTCTCCTGGTCTCTGGAATTTGCAGACCAAGGTCATTTGCCTCTATCACGGCCTCCCTCCACTTAGGTTACAGATGATCGCACCTAGCACCCTACTTGTCCAAGAATATATAGTTACGCTAATGTAGGTTATATTAAGTATAGTGCGATCGTCCGTAACACGTCAAGATTAACACCCACCTCCTTCTCTCCCCAGAACTTAACAACATGAACAATCAACTAATAGGCTGGAACTGAAACCAGCTTGGGCGTTCGCCCCTAATCGGATAAAGCTTCGGCCAGGAGCGGGATGCTCTTGCGCTTTTGCTCGCGACGCAATAAAAAATGGTCCGAATCATATTCCTCATAAATGTGATCGATGCCAAACTGGTCTAGCTTCGCATGGAGTTGCCGGGCGCCTAACAGAAGATTGAACTGGTCCCTCTTGCCACAATCAACATAGAGCAGCTTGAGCCGGCGCAGGTTGGCTAAATAAGGCTCAACCATGTGTACCGGGTCAAATGTTAACCAACGCCGCCATAGATCGGGCCGGATTTCCCCCGTGCGTATATCAAAGGGCAGTTCAAAACCCAGCGGCTCGACGGCCGGATTGGGAGAATAACAGGCGGACATCGCGATTAGATTAAGAGTAATCATAAAGGCTTTATCTTTTTGCACCGAACGATCATGGATGATGGCATTGAACTTTTCCAGATCGTAGTCATATTTCTCCATGGCGGTGATAAAAGGCGGCACATCCGTCAAATAACAATACTCAAAGGCGCTATCACCGCTGTGATCGGCAAAAGCGCTGAAGACGTCAGGGTGCTTGGCCGCTAAAGTAAAAGAGCCAATCCCGCCGCTTGAGCCGCCCATAATCCCTCTCGCGCCAGAAGTGGTAAAGTTGGCATCGATATAAGGAACCAATTCCTGAATAATGTAATCTTCGTAATCCCCCACCGCTGAAGAATTGACATACTGGCTGCCGCCGTAATTGGTAAGGCAGTTGGGCATCACATAGATGATAGGCGGCATCTTCCCAGCCGCAATTAATTCATCCAGCAACTCATTAAAAGGCTGGCTAAACATACGCGCTTGCAGGTAAAGATCGCCATAGCCGGTAAAGCCAGGGATGCCAAAAATAACAGGATACCTGGTTGACCGCTGGGCATCATAGCCTGGAGGCACATAGACGGGAAAGCGCCGGATGTGAGGATCGCCCAGGGGGTTTTTTTTCAAAACGCTGCTTTCGAATTGGACGTAAATAATATTGCCGGTCATCATCATGATAATCTATCTCCTACGCCGATTTTTAGACCTGGTGACCTTCCTGACAGATTTTTCCGCTCGGCCCTCCAGGCGCATCCGGCCAACCTGAAGATGAAGAAAGAAGATCAGGCAGGTTGGCCGTTTGATAAAGCAACAACGGCAGGCTGTGCTATCAAGAGTCCATCTCTTTATGGAAGGCCTTAATGGCCTGCTTTATGGTCGGATAGAAGTGGCGGCGGTCTATGGTGTCGTAAAGTCCATAGCGCTCGATCTTTTCTTTGACCGGATCTTTGAGTTCGGCAAGGACGAGGTGGATGCCGCGCTCGTTCAGCTCCAGATCCAGATCGACCAACATATCGGCCGCGGTGATGTCCACATCGGTAATCGGTTCGGCCGCGACCAGCACCCATTTAGGGGTCGGCTCTGTCTGGCCGATTTGATCCACTACCAGGCGATGGAACAGGTTGGCATTGGCAAAGAACAAGGGCGCATCCCAACGGATCATTAACAACCCGGGGATAAGGATCGCATCGGGATAACGTTTGGTGTCATGGTAACCGGCTACATCGTGGGTCTTACCCAATACCGCCGAATGGGGCCGCCAGGCTCGGACGAAGATCTGCAAGATTGAGACACCCACGGCGATGAGGATACCTTCCAGCACGCCGACCAGGGCTACCCCCAGCACGCAAATCATGGCTACGGCAAACTCGCTCCGCTGATCGGCCCAAAGGTGACGCAGGGCCACGAGGTCCAAAAGGCTGATTGAGGCCACGATGACAATGGCCGCCAGGACAGACATGGGCAGGTTGCTCACCAAACCAGGAACGAACAGGAGCATCAGAAGCACCAGCCCGGCCGCCACAACCCCGGTTAGCTGAGTCTTGGCGCCTGATTGCTCGGCCACGGCCGTGCGTGAGCCGCTTGTGCTGACCGGAAACCCTTGAAATAGGCCGGCCAAAAGGTTGGCCGCACCTATGCCAACCAGTTCCTGATCAGAGTCCACATCGTAGCCGCGCTTGGAAGCAAATCCGGCCGAAGTAGAGATGGTGTCGCCGATGGCCACGAGGCTGATGGCGACAGCGCCGGCCGCCAGAGCGCCCAAATCCGCCCAGTCGACTGAAGGAAAGGATGGCCGTGGAAAGCCTTGGGGCAATAAACCGACAACGTCTACGCCTTTGGCAGCGAGGTTGAAGATGGTTGAAACGAAGATGGCGACAACTACGGCCACCAGAATCCCGGGAATTTGAGTCGACCAGCGCCGCAAACCCAATATGATGAGTAAAGAAAGCAGGCCGACGCCCAGCGCCCAAAAATTTATCTGGTCAAGGTTTTGTAGGAAGCCCACGACGTCCTGAACAACATTTCCCCCATCCGCAGAAAAGCCGAATAGTTGAGGCAGCTGACCAACAAAGATGGTGATGGCCAGTCCGGCCATGTAGCCCAGTCGGACGGGCTTCGACAGCAGATCGGAAACAAAACCCAGCTTGGCAATCCCTGCCCCAACGGTGATTAGGCCGACCATCAGGGCCATCATACCGGCCAAGGCAATGGCATAAGTGGGATCACCGGCCGCGATGGGCAAGATAACGGCCGCGATCATGGGACCCAGGGAAGAATCTGGACCAAGAACCAGGTAAGGCGATGGGCCAAAGGTGGCGTAGGCAACCAGGCAAACAACCGTGGTATAAAGGCCGGTGATGGCCGGTAGACCGGCCAATTCGGCATAGGCCATTCCCTGGGGGATCAGCAGCGCGCAAAGCACAGCCCCAGCCACCAGGTCGCGAGGCAACCAGGCCATCTGATAGGTGCGCAGTGCACGCAATCCAGGTATCCACTGCTCAGCCCGCCTGGTAGAGACAGATTGGGGCGCTGTATCGCTCATCGCTGATCTCCTTACACCGGGTATGCTCCAGGCTGTCGCCAGCCGGACACGACCTGAAACAATACGCTGACACCCCATATCATAATGAATTTGCCGCCAGATGCCGAACTACCCCCACCCTGGCGAACTTGGTGGCCAGGACGCCACAAATTGATACCTGGCTCATTGCCCTATCTAGGCCACCCACTCATTTCCGACTATCCTGGAGATTGCTACCAGGAGAGATTTCTTCTCTCACACGCAGAGCCGCGCACCGGCCAGGAATTAAGGCCGGGCAAATTTAGCATCTGGGAAGCCATATATTACAATAATGGTGAAACAGGTTAGCCATAAGCTCACTCAGGAGGGTTTGTTCGTGAAATATGTGAAGTACGCTTTATTTCTCTTTGCTATCTTAGCCGTGGTTGGGGAGCTTCTTGATTGGCCACCTGTGTTGATCTTTTTTGCGGCCGCCTTCGGAGTGGTGCCCATGGCCGGCTTGATGGGTAAGGCCACCGAGGAATTGGCTATCTATACCGGCCCTAAGGTGGGTGGCTTGCTGAATGCGACCCTGGGCAATGCGGCCGAGTTAATTATCACCATCGTGGCCATCCGCGAAGGCCTGTTGACCCTGGTCTTAGCTTCGATTACCGGCTCTATCTTGGGGAACATCCTGCTTATCCTTGGCTTTAGCATGTTGTTAGGCGGTTTAAAGCATGGACGCCAAAAATTTGATCGAACCCAGGCCGGGGTTAACTCAACTATGCTCATCCTGGCCCTGATTGCCCTGGCCATCCCCTCATTCTTCAATTTCCGGATCGCCGACGTCAACGAGAGTGGCGTAGAGTACCTGAGCCTGGGTGTGGCCGTGGTTATGATCATAGTCTATGCCTTGAGCATCCTCTTTTCATTCAGGGGAACCAGCACCCAGGATGAGCTGGTCCAGGCCCACGACCACCAGCCATCGTGGAGTAAACAGTTGGCTATCGGCGTGCTGGTTGGCGCGACATTGGCCATCGTCGTACTCAGCGAGATCCTGGTCGGCGCAGTCGAACCCGTGGTCGAAGAGTTGGGTATCAGCGAATTTTTCCTGGGCATCATCCTCATCCCTCTGGTCGGGAACGTGGCCGAACATGTCGTGGCCGTCCAGGTGGCCCTGAAAAACAAAATGGAGTTATCA
>Ga0307377_10005275_pt1 | contig 13893 bp, 17 predicted proteins | sample TR3MG_FD_202535 | JGI IMG/M metagenome (GOLD analysis project Ga0307377, IMG submission 202535) | Soil microbial communities from Risofladan, Vaasa, Finland - TR-3 | ecosystem: Environmental > Terrestrial > Soil > Coastal area > Acid sulfate soil | place: Finland: Risofladan, Vaasa | collected... | reverse complement strand
TTGTAATAGTTCGTAATTTGCCAATGAATGAGCGTCAACTTCCATTAAGACCGGCACTAAAGCCCTGGCGTATTCAAGGTTTTTCCTGTAGTTTTCTGCAATATTGCCTGTAGTTCCCTGCATAGTTGTAATCTGTGCCGCGACACCTACTGTGGCAATCTTTAGATCGTCAATTGATTTTAAGCCGGACGTAATAACTCTAAAAAAAGCTTCCGCTGCTGTTTTTAAAACATAATAAGCAGCATAAATACGTAAGGTAGCTCTGATAATAGGGGCAGTAGACATCTCGTGATGCCCGACCATCTCTTTATTTAATTCTTTTAATTTAAAATTTTTAGCCTTTTCAATATTAATTAAGTCTTGGGCGGTAGCCTGGCCACTCTTTTTAATTGCATCGTAGGAAGTTATAATCGCATGTTCTTGTTCTTTAATCATAGCTTGAGATTTAACGCCTAAAGTCTCGAATAAAGGATTTTTAACTTTTTGAATATTCAAAGCATTGACTTTAGCAATAAAAGCTGACTGAGCTCTAAATTGTTCCTGGGCTGATGATTTAGCAACGGAAGTTATTTTTTGGTAAGCACGGATCGCCTGGTTAGCCATAGCCTGATACACGTTGTCGGAAGTTACCTTTAATATCTGGAAACCTCTTTCAACAGCTATAGCCGTGTTTTTAGACTCATCAACAATTCTTCTTTGACTAGCCTCGAATTTAGTCTTGTCTAAGTCAAGCTCAACAAAAACCGTGCCTAACCTTCCACCCATGTCGAATGCCATTATTATCCCTCAGCTATCCGTTTTTAAGTCTCTCTAAAATTGTCGGCTTCAGCGCCTTAAACGCATTTCTTAAAAAAGGTTTGGGGTTATGAACCTCGCCCCCTCTGTCGGTATATCCGCTTTTTTCTACCATAAACGCCCAGTATATTTTAAAATTTCCTGCATAAACGCGAATCGTACCCTTACCTTTTCTGTTAACTCTTCTTATCGTATCTCTAAGATTTCCAGGTGATCTTCCCATCCAACGCTTATCAGTGCCGAACCTTACCCACTTGTCTTTATTTTTACCTCTTTTGGGAGTGAAAGAAACAAAAGCGGTTCCGAATTTTCCTGCTCTCACTGTAGGATCAACAGGACATGCACCGGGAGCTTTAGCTCTAGCAACTACATCGTCCATGACATTGTTGGCGTTTGCCATAGCTCTGTCGGATATAAACTCAAAAGCTTCTTTCGATCTCCAGTTAGCTATTCTCATGAGAACTTTTTATTCTTTATGTTTAGGAAATGATAGTAAGCCCTTGTAACTTCTTCAAATACTCTCCAGGGGTTTGTTATCTTCCTGGGGTAATGGTCAATCATTGCCCATAACGCATTATGATCAAGGTCTGCTTCTCTTGTTCTCTCCCCGTCAAAATATAACCTTACCTGTCCTATAATTCGTCTGTATATCTCAAAAGGAATAATATTTTCTTTACGTAACACTACCCTACACGTGTCACAGGGAGGCTCACCGGCCACACCTCTGTCGTTACGTTCTTTCCACATTGCATAGCATTGATCACACCTGGTCAAAACCGTGCCATTTTCCAAGGTTACCCTGGACTGAGCTTCAAGGTTAGAAAACTCAATCCAGGCTATTAGTTTTTTGCTTTTGTTTTTTTCTCGGCTTCTTCGTAGGTTCCAGCCAGCTCTAAACACCTTGACACACATCTTGCGAAAACAGGGATTGCCATCAACTTCATTTTGTTTTCAAGGGTAACGGGAATTTCATTATCCTTTCCGTCTAACATCCCAGTAAATGAAGGGATAGCGTAATCCCAAATAGCTTCTCTTTCGGCTTTTTTCTGTTGGTCTGTCTGTGTAAACCAGACTACCCTTTCTAGCTGTCTAGTTTTTTTGTTGTTTATAAACTTTTCATGTTCAGTACGTGTTTTGTTCTGTATACTCTCTAAGGTTTCAGGGTCAATTGGTCGTATCTGTATTTTCCCTGCATTCTTTTCAGGATCAAAATATTTTACATTTCCATCGTCATCCACTTCACTTTTAAAAAAATCAAACCATGTCCCTGTATTTATTTTTTCAATATCAAACCTCATACACAGCCTCCTTAATTTACGTTAAGTACATGAAGGCTCCAGAGACTTTCCCCTCAAAAGAGGTTCTAGCAACTCCATTTCTGTCTGCATCAACTTTCAAACATGATGTCATTAGAATATGTCCGCTAGTGCCAACATGTAAATACGATGTTGAATTAATCCAAAACAATAACCCGCTTGTAATGCTACCATTCAATTTTACCTGATTTTCTACCGCGTCTTGCAAGGTTGTCTGTGATGGATCAGTAGGATCGTAAGCAACATCACTTAACGATATTGTCCCGCCATCCGCAGACGCAAACTCGAATATATCTATGTCAACGCCAAACTCAGACACATCAACAGTTTTTCTTGTTGCACCGGAAACAGAATACTTTCCAGCTCCAAGAACTTTACTCGTTATACCTAATGTTACTTTCTGAAAAGCACCGCTTAAGGTCGTTGCCCTGTCAGCCATGATAATATCCTCCTATTATTATATGATTTATGACGGGGCATTCTGCGCGGCCATTTACTCGCCTTGTGCATAAAAGAGGGACAAGGCGAAAGTTTATTTTGTTGCTTTTAAAAAATCCTCTAACAACTTTGTTAGCATTTTAGTACACCTGATAATTATTTTTACTAAACATTTAATATCTTCACTCATTGTTTTTTAATGCTTTTTCTAAGTTCTTTTTTTTCTGTTTATCTTTCATGCTTCTATATAGTAGATTAGTTTTTCGATTTATAACCATAGTACTCGTTATACCTAATGTTACTTTCTGAAAAGCACCGCTTAAGGTCGTTGCCCTGTCAGCCATGATAATATCCTCCTATTATTATATGATTTATGACGGGGCATTCTGCGCGGCCATTTACTAAACATTTAATATCTTCACTCATTGTTTTTTAATGCTTTTTCTAAGTTCTTTTTTTTCTGTTTATCTTTCATGCTTCTATATAGTAGATTAGTTTTTCGATTTATAACCATAGTCGTGAGATGTCCGCATTCAAGAGATGAGTCCACGTATATTTTATATCCGACAGCTTTTAGTTTTTGGCAAAATCCAAAATCTTCTCCCGGGCCACCCTCTTTTGCTTTAGATTCAAACCAAGGGTATGGAATTTTTCTAAATACTTCCATGCTAAACATTAGGCATCCACCTCCGGTAGCATCAACTTCTATTAATTCTCCTTCTTTCCAATCATCAATGCTGTTATAGCAGTTTGTAGTTTCATTAACTTTTTCTATTTTCATCATAAGACTATCAAATGGTGGATATCTTCTATGGACTCTACAGCCAACAACAGGCAATCTGTGAGACAACAACTTTGCGATAGTATTTACAGGATATATCTGGTCAACATCCATCATTATTAAATGTGTACATTTTTCTGCCAATGCTTTTTCTACTAAATCATTTCTTAAAACACTAATCTCGCCGATATCGGAATGCAAGAACATGTGATCAGGTTTTTCCATCAAAGCATAACTATAGAAAAAACTTGAAGGAACTAAAGGAAACGTACAGGGAATACCAATCCCTAGTAATCTGTTAGAAATAAGTCTGTTGGTTTTTTGCTTTATAGGAGCATCTTCAATTTTTTCCTTTTTATCCCATCTTCCCGGTTCATAATAATTGAAAAGAGCAAAAAGGTCAGGTTCATAGTGAATTAAACAGATCGTCTTTAGATGTTCTGCCATCAGGCCATCAGCAGTAGCTGGATTGGTTTCATCGTATAAGACTGTCCGCAACACCGAGCCTTTGATAAAAACCTGCTCACCACCGACAAACTGAACTTCAGTGTTTTCAGGACAAGCATCTAACGTCTCCGTTGGGTATCTCCTTTCTTTTGATACTCCTTCAGGGACGTGATGTCCCCTCTTCATGGAGATGATCACCACAGGAAAATCTATTTTTCTGATGGCATCAAACACCCCTGGTTCATACATATCATCATCGGCCATCTGACAATAATAATCATCATCGACCAGAGGGAATTGTTTGATAAAAGCATTATGAAGAGGAACCCCAAAAGCTCCATGCCTCTTCATTTTGGAAACGAATGGTTGCACCCACTTTTCGGAACATTCTACTGTGGCCTCATCAACAAAGGTCAGTGGATGAAGGATTACATTCATGGGTCGATATGCCTCAAGTAATTTCGGCCAGAGTTCGTGCCTTGAGAATGGCATAAATAAGTGAATATTTCTCATAATTTCCTTTCGTGTATGATGCCGATGCCGTGTATGTTTTGACCTGATGGGTCGTCAAGAAATTCAACCTTCACTTTCTTTTCATTCTGTAGTGTTGCCCAAAACATGCCTACATCAGGGCATGTAGGTTCCTGTAAATCATGGAAGGCGCATATCTTGGCGATCTGACCAACATTTACCCAATCTCTTGTAATCCATGGGGTCGTATGGTCTCCATCAAGGAAAATAAGATCAAATCCCATACCCGCAATTTCATCACTCGTACAAGACTTAAAGTTTAGCCATGTTTCTTGCTCAATGATCGCTCGAATTTCTGAATCAAGATAATTACCTGGATCAATTCCGGTGCAATGAATATCAGGATTGAATCTCCTGAGATATTCAGAACAAAAAAGAAAATTACCTCCGAAATACACACCGATCTCACAGAATGAATTGATCCTGAAGCGACTCAGGTAAACAAGAGTTTTTGCGATTTGGCTCGGTGTTTGTGCTAAACCCGCCCCCTGCTGTTGAATAAAAGCTACTTCCGGGCCGGATGCCGACGGCCAGTACATGATCCCAAAGGCTCGAACAAGGTTCGTCACTACTTCTAAATTCTTAAGACTTTCCAGGGAAAGACACCTGAGTAGATTTTGAACTGCTATAATATTTTTATTCTTCATAAAATCTCCTCTCTAATGTAAAGAAAAATACGGTGCAGGCATTATAAAACGGCCACCGGACGATAAATATTCCCATTCACGAACTTCAAACTCATCCACAAAATGCCAAGGTAAAACGAGAAAATAATCAGGTTTGGCCGCCCGTGCTTCGGCTTCAGAAATGATTGGAATTTTCGTACCAACCGTCACTCGACCCCATTTGTCTTGATTGCGTTCTGACGCCGCTGTAATCAAAGTATGATCTAATCCATAATACTGCAAGACTGTGTTTCCCTTTGTAGAGGCGCCATACACAAAAACTTTTTTCCCGTTATTGACCTGACTTTTAATGAAACTTACTACATCATTTTTAATCCGTTCGACCCGAAAAGCGAAACGATTGTAAGGATTCAAGGTGTCCAATTCCTGTATAGCCTCCTGATCGCGAATAGATTGCACACGCTTCACAGCAAGCTCACGATATATGCTATCACCAAACAGGGAGTTATTAGCGTTTTTAAAACGAACATAAGCTCTTAGGCTTCCGCCATTAACATTATTCAATTCAGCATCTACCACCTCAAACCCGTGAGAGTTCAACAAATATTCAAAAGAATGAAGTGAATAATACTCTAAGTGTTCATGACAAACATTGCCAAGCTCATTCGTTTTAAGCATCGACGGAAGATAACTCATCTGCACAATCCACAATCCTTCGGGGTTCATTATTCGCTTAATATCGGCTACAAAAGAGTTTGGGTCTTCTAGGTCATAAAACATAGCAATGCTTGTGATTAATTTTGGTTGATATATATTCAGTGAAGAATCATTTAGCCAGACATCGGCCTTGAAAAAATCAACTATCACCTTGTCTGCAATTATATTTGAGTATTGTGCCATATTATCCGCAGGATCAAACCCAAACTTATAGATACCATCCGTTATATATGCTCCAAGTAAAGTCCCATCATTACAGCCGATATCTAATACAGCATCTTTTTTCTCTAAATGAATAAGTTTTTCTGACATGTTTGCAATTTCAGCAAGGGCATTTCTCATGGTCTGATTAGTCCCGGAACGATACCAATAATTTCTATAAAGCAAATCAGCCGGCACCGTATGTTTCAACTGGAGGAGATAGCACTTTTGACAAAGTACCAGTTGAAGAGGTGACTTAACAGGACATGGTTGATCAGGCAGAGGAAAATCAGAAACGCATAAGTCACCGAGAGATAGAATGGGTACTAATTCACCTTTACAAACTCGACATGATTTCCTTGTCTTCACGCAAATCACTCCTGTTGTCACTTGACAATTTTATTTTGCAAGATAAGTTCATTTACTTTTCTTCGCTTTTGCTCCAGCGGGAACCCACAAAGACTTTACCTCTCTCTCTTCTTTCTTCTTCTTAAACAATCCAATCCCGCATTTATTATATTTTCTGGAAACAAACTCGGCTACAAATTCCCATCTTTTATCTCTTTTTAACTCCTCAAAAAATTTAGTACATCCATAAGGATTACCGATAACAGAATCATGTAACATTAAGAAACCATCATCTTTAAGAAATTTACCGTAATTATCCATGTCTTGTTTTATTCCATTATAAAAATGATCACCGTCTATCATCAAAGCATCGAAAACAATATTTAACCCCTTTACTTTGTTCAAAACTTCTTCATCGTGCGAATCACCAATTATTTCTTCCCTGTGTACATTCTGTAAAATATAATTTCTGATATGCGCTTTGTGATGTTTATTGTCGTCAACCAAAACAATCCTTTTCGGTTTTAAAAACCGGTTAACAATAAAAGCAGAGCCACCAGCAGCAGACCCTATTTCTAAATAATTATCAATAGCTTCTCCTGTAAGCATCTTTACTAAACAAGGGGCCAGCTCATCGGGAACTTGCTGGGCCTGTATGCTTCCTTCAACAAACCGACCTCCAAAAGTTGCAACATCGTCAGAGCCAGCGTTAAATATATATTGTTCGATTTCTTCTGAAGTATATTCTGCCATTAAATACCTCCCTTTTATTTTATAGCCTTTAAAAGTACATGTAGATGAAAAATCCTTCCATCATCTTCTATCCTGTCAAACGATTCGAGCTTAAAATTTGCTTTTATCCCATACAGGTTTCTGTAATAAGCATCAACATAATATAAAAATGAATTTTCAACCCAAAAACTTAAATGAGTTGGGTCTTGGAATGCTCCTTGCCCAAATTCTGCGTCAGGAGTAAAAGAATCAAATATTCCGTCCGGCTTTAGGACTCTCCATATTTCATTTATAACCTGAATAGTTTTACCAAGGGGTATATGTTCTAAAAAATCATAGGCCCTTACAATATCAATCGAACTATCTTCATAAGGGAAGACTTTGAGAACGTCAATAACTTTATCTGGATTAACTTCAGGGTTAATGTCACAATTAATATATCCAGGTTGCGGATCAAGACCGCTACCTAAGTTAAGGCATTGCTTGTTTTTTGTTGATGTTTTAAAAAAAGCGCCTTTTTGTTTATTCCAAAAATCGTTACCCCACTTTTTAGCTAAATGGAGATCATTTTGAGTACAAACCTCTGTGTAATTAGCCTGCCCAGACTCCTGTAGGTCTTTAAATGTCTGACTTCCAAAGTGGTGAATATAAACATCGTGAGCGATACCAACCCGGTATCCTTTCTCTATAGTTTTAAAACAGAAATCAATCTCTTCTCCACTGCAAGGCCATAAAGATTCGTCAAATTCGCCAATCTCATCGTATAAAGATTTTTTAAACATCATGCAAAATCCAATTATAAAATTAACATCCTCTGTATGCCCTCTTTCTGATTCCCTTAAAAAACTGGCTTCTTTATTTAGGTCATCTAAAGAGTTATAGGCTGGAATCGTAACAGACTGTAAACCTGCACAGTAATTTGTCATCGGGCCTATAATTGCATATTCATCAAGATATTCAGCCAGATTGTTTAACGATCCTGTAGGAACAATTGTATCGTTATTTAAAAGAACAATCACATCACCTTTGGCGGCCTTAATGCCTTGATTAACAGCAACAGGGAATCCCTTGTTTTCTTCGTTCCTAATAACTGAAACAGGTATAAACCCAGTAAAGGGCGTTTTGAATTCAGGCGAAGAACCATTGTCGATAATTATTAACTCGCAGTTACAGACGTCTGTTGCGTTCCTTATGCTTTGAATACAGTCATAAGTCATGTCGTGTTCATTATACATCGGAATAATAATGCTAAGCATTTACAATCTTCCTTTCTTAATTAAGGCTTGTTAATATTTCATAATCTATTGACCAATTTCTAACTCCAACAGTCCCTGCGGTAGTAACAATATCTTCATAGGAAGTTGATAAAATACCTTCTCTCATCCAGACCAAAGTGCTTCCTGTTATTGTTAAAGAACACTCATCAAATAAAGATTTTAAATTGTTATACATTGTTGTAATTTCAGTTGCACTTGTCGAAAATAGGTTGAATTGAATTGTTGTGTCTGCATAAACTTCTGTAAATGTTTTATCAGGACTACTATTAACAACAAAATATACAACATGCGGATATGATGTCTCTTCAGGGGCAGAGTCAGGAAAAATTCTACCTCCTGTGTTAGTGGATAAATCCGACCCTGAAAACTTACCGTATATTGCTGTTAATAAATTAGTCATTTGAAAATTATAGTTAAAATATTTGTAATCTTATCTTTAGCTAAAAACAATATTGTTCCAAATAAGCTTAGAAACATTGCTTCTTTTAACCGTTCGGCTTTTTTCTTTTTAGATTTATGCCATTCAACATGATCGTCAATATTCGTTTTTACTTTTTCTATCTCAAAACCTCTTGTTATACAGATTTTTGAAATATTTTCTACAATCCCATGGGTTAAGTCTGATTTTTTTTCAATGCTTCCAAGTCGCTCTAATATTAGATTTTGAATCTTATCGTCTTGCCGTTTTTCAAGTAGAGGAGCCATTAAACCGTTTCCTTGCATTTAATATCTAGCCATCTACGATCTTTATTAACATCTATTGGAGGCCCTATTATTGCCCAATATTTATCTCTATATTTAATCCTCCAGGCTCCTGTGACATCTGACCTAAACCTGACAACAACATTATGAATTGCTGAACCTGTGCCAGCCATAGCCACTATAGCCTCAGTAGTTCTTAACGTAGTTATCTTTGCCCAAACGGTAGCTACTGTAGTCCATGTTTCAACAACTCCACCCAAGGCATCTCTGGTTTCCGTTTTAGACTGGAGTGTGATTCTTTTTGAGAGAGAACCTATGTTCATCAGAATTCATCCCATAATCTAGCATTTAATAATAATCTTTCTACTGTTTTATTTAAAACATATGCACTGGTAGAAACAGCAGAATAAGCCTGCCATTCTCTATTTTCATATAAGTCAGCACAAATCATTTTTATAGCAGTCTTTACTTTACTGGGTATTAATGCCCTTGTCGTCCAGCCACATACAAAAGTTATCGTTATAGGGTTAGATGGATACAAAACATCCGAAGGCCAATATTTATTCGGTAACAATACAATACTTCCTAAACCTTCCCCATTGGTTTCTTTTACAAAATCTGTATTCTCAACTAAGGTTTCGTTATCTGCTACCGTTTCCCAATCACTAGGTTTGTAAACTACGCTTGTTATAGATTGTAAGTTACCAAAAGGTAATTTAATGTATCTGGCAGATGGCCATTCCTGTAAATAATATTCAAATGTCTGTGTAAACAATGCCCTTCTAGTGTTATCTTCCACAACTTCCCTGGCGGCTTTTAAAATAGTTTCCAGTAATTCATTCTCGACCATGGCATCATCGTCAATTCTTAAATGAAGCGTTAATGCTGACATTGAAATTGGTTCTGTTGTCGGAGCTACAGTTAACTTTATTCGCATTTATCTCACCGTCACAATAGTTGTTTTAAATATCAATCGCCCTTATTCTTTTATGATCTAGTTCTTTTTTAGTTGCTTTAACGTTGTCAAGAGTTAACACAAAAGTTATCTTATATACTCCCTTGCCTGTTAAATCAGGGTAGTCAAGATAAAAAGTCAATACATTAGCTGCTACCACTGGTGCAGTGTTTATTAAGTCTGCTGTCACCACATCACCATCGGGATCATAACCTATAGCCGTAACAGAGCTTACATTTGTTCCATAGGGGATATATCCATCGTTAGCGGTAAGAGAACTACATACCGTTACTGTTATCTGGTACGGCACAGCTATATCATGCGGTTCTAAAAATATCCAATCATCCCCCTGTATATAATCTTTCATCTATTTTTCCTCACGAATAAGAGATGGAACAGTTTCATGTCCTAATATCTTTAAAATTACCAACCTTCTACCACCTTTAAATAAACACAGTCTACTATTGTAAATATGAAACTCGAGCGGGGTTTTTAGTCCGTTTTTTTTTATATCATGAAATAAATTAATACCGTTTTTCATTATATTTAAAACGTGCCGTTTCCCTTTTCTTTTCAAAACAGGCAACCTATCTACGGGATTAAGTCGCGCTATAAGAAAATTATAGTATGGTAATTTTTCTAATTCTCTATCTGTAAACTCTACTCCGTTAGCAACCGCCTGCATAAACGGAGGGAAGATGGTCATAAATAATTTTATGTTTTCTGTCTTTTTAGGGACAGTGTATTTTAATCTATTGTCGTATAATTCTTCTACTGAGGCGCAACCTTTAATCATTTTAGTTTTTCCTTACAAAACAAATATTGTAATAAAAGTTTACACTCGCTACAGTAGAGTCCTTATATATCTTATCTACAAAAGTCTTGAAATGCTCCATCATTTCACCTTTTTCTGACTTGTAATTATGATGTAAATCTTCTATTACGTAGAAACCTTTAGGAGCTAAATACGGCCACAACGTATCAAAACTTATTCTTTCGTGTGCAGGAACATGCGATCCGTCATCAATGATTACGTCAAATTGCCCAACTTCTTCACCTACTGTTTTTAAAAATTCTTTATCTTGCTGGGATCCTTGAAATATTCTAAATCCATCAATTTTAATATCATCTTTATCAATCCCAAATATCTCTCCGGTCGGGAATGTTTCTCTCCATAGCTTAAGAGATGCCCCTTTCTTAACGCCTATTTCTATTAATTTTATAGGTTTTTTTCTTAGCCTTAAATGCCCAATTTCTTTATCGTATAATTTTGTATAGCCATGCGCCCAATATTTGTCTGTAGCCTTCCCGCCTTCTTTAACAAATTGCTGTATAGCTAATTCATGGATTGACTTTTTGTCATGTATTGATATCCCCCACTCAATGTCAGGCCGAAGATTATTAAAGGCAGCTTTATCCTTAAAAATCCTGCATGGTATTCTTTTTCTGCCAAGGATGTTTAATATCTCTAACCTACGTTCTCCTCTATGTAATACCAGTCGCTCATTTTCAATATACATATCAAGAGGAGCCCGTAAACCTTCTTCCTTAATACTATTATACAATCGAATACTTTCTCTCATCAAAAAGAGAACTCGCCTTTCGCCTTTTTTTATTAGAATTGGATGTCGGTCTGATTTAGCAAGTCTACTTATAAGATAATTAAAATAATGAAATTGTTTAAGTTTTTCATCTGTAAAAGATTCTCCTGCCGCTACTCTTTTTATGAAAGGGGGATACACTTCAATAAACTTTTTTTGAGCTTCAATTTTTTCTGAATGAATATAGCTCATTCTGTTATTCATTAACTCATCAATATTAAATACATATTGCTTAATATAAATATATTTTGAATGTTTCCTAAAAGGAATTTTTTTCTGTTTATGAATAGCCGGCACTATTTCTTTTTCCTTTGCTTTTTCTCTATATATATGATCCACTAAAGCCTTAGCGTCTCCCCAAGGAACTAAAGATATTTTTGGTTCAGCGTCTTGTCCTAATTTTTTCCTTTTTAATAATCCATCATCGTGAACAAATATCACGTTAGGCTCTTTAGTCTCGAAAGTTTCATAATCATACGGTGTAATCCCAAGTTGTTTTTCAAATCTTCCAGGCTCTCCACACAGATTATCAGGCCATTCAGATAATGCTATTTTCTCTTTTAAGTTAACTATCAAGTCCTCTCTGTTGGCAATACATTGACTCATTACAATTCTTTTCCAGTATGAAAATATATTTTTGGTTGTATGCAAGTTCCATCTATTTAAGTTATAGGCAAAAGACTTTTGTGGTCTTTTCGTAAAATGTTCAGGGACGTACAAAGTGTCGTCTTCGCAACAAACTATATATTTAGTTTTTGCTCTCTCTGCTCCTGCCAAAATTTGCCTATAAACATTTTGACAAGATTGGCCTATATCTCCAACACAAATATTTTCACCCATATCAGTTATTGGTTTTTGAGAAATGGATATAATCGGTACATTCGGGGCCGCCCACTTAATTTGGTCTTTTATTATGTTTGCGAATTTGTCAGTTATTTTGTTGGCTGTATAATATAAAATAGTTATGCCGTTATTATTGTCCTCTTTTTTTTCTATCTTTATTAGCTCACTTTTTGATAATTCAGGCCATCCGGGTAAAGGAGAAAACTTTTGAAGAAGATAGTCTAATTTATATATTTGTCCTGGCCATTTATTGTTTAACCATAGGTTTTTTGAATAATCCCTTGCTTTTTCCTGTGCCTTTATTGGGTTTTTGTAAGGCCACGAAAAGTTCTGTCCGGTTCTGAACAAGTGGGCAAACCAGGTCTTTTTGTTAACAACGTGTCGGCCTCCTGAAAGCCATGCCTTGCAGGACATTTCAACAGCCATTTGTCCCCACGATCCATGATTTTCATCAAGACCGCCTAATTCCCAATAATAATCACGATGTAAAAACCAACACGCTCCGACACCACACATTACGTCGGTGATTTCATCCTGCGCCCAAAGTCTACTTTTGTGTGAATACTTCTGTTTAGCTTTAGGAATATCTTCGTAATTATCCAGGCCATTTGAATCAAAATACTTAACTCTTAAGTCTGGATCAAACCACATATAATCAGTTTTTTTTCTTTTTTTGATCTGCCAAATTATTTTACGATCAAATTGTATGCCTTTGCATTTCTCACAGGTTGTAGGCTCTGCTCCTTGATGGTATTCTTTTTTGCAACTAACACAAACCCAATGAAAAGCGTCAAGCACATACATTCTAGGAATAACAACCCAGTTATATTCACAATTCAATGGTAAAACTTTATCAAATCCATCAGCCACAGAGCAATGCGCATCAAGCTTCATTACGTATTTAGCTTTACTTGCCTTTATTGCCTGATTACACGCTGCCCTTTGACCTACAGATTTTTCGTTATATATAACTCTTACTCGTGGATGAGGCTGTATATTATATTTATATCCATCTAAAACAACGATAATTTCGGTCGTATCACAAGACGCTGACAAAACACTAACAATCGTTTGTTTTAAGAACTCTTCGTTTTTAGCAGGGATAATAACACTCAATTGCATAATTAATTCCTTTTGGTTGTATGGTTACGATCCAGCACTTTCCGTTATGAAATTATAAGCCCTACTTTCCGTTGTGAAATTATAAGCCCTACTTTCCGTTGTGAAATGCTGTATCGTTAATATTTCTAAACTTGCGCTTGGTGAAACGCTCGGGCTTGCGCTTGGAGAAACCGAAGGGCTTGCGCTTGGTGAAACACTTGCGCTCGGGCTTGCGCTTGGAGAAGCCGAAGGGCTTGCGCTTGGTGAAACGCTCGGGCTTGCGCTTGGAGAAACCGAAGGGCTTGCGCTTGGTGAAACACTTGCGCTCGGGCTTGCGCTTGGAGAAGCCGAAGGGCTTGCGCTTGGTGAAACGCTCGGGCTTGCGCTTGGAGAAACCGAAGGGCTTGCGCTTGGTGAAACACTTGCGCTCGGGCTTGCGCTTGGAGAAGCCGAAGGGCTTGCGCTTGGTGAAACGCTCGGGC
>Ga0307377_10005274_pt1 | contig 13895 bp, 7 predicted proteins | sample TR3MG_FD_202535 | JGI IMG/M metagenome (GOLD analysis project Ga0307377, IMG submission 202535) | Soil microbial communities from Risofladan, Vaasa, Finland - TR-3 | ecosystem: Environmental > Terrestrial > Soil > Coastal area > Acid sulfate soil | place: Finland: Risofladan, Vaasa | collected... | reverse complement strand
GTATAAAGTAATGTTGTATTTGTTAGCTGTTGTTGCTGAATACAAAAAGTTAGTAATAACATTATATTGTAAGGCTAAACCGTCAAAGGGTGAGTAGTATCCCAAATCGTTGAACGTCTCGGTAAATACTACAGGAATTGTTAGACCTGTAAGTAAACTTGAACCGTTAGTCCCTCCACTTAAAATTTCAGACATACCTGAGTATACTCCAAAAGTATTTCCACTTAGGGTCTCTTGTATGATATCACTACTAAGAACTTCAGGTGATATTTTTATATATTGACTATCAGAAATCATGATGGGTTTACATATTCGTACCAGTTTATTGGATTTGTTGGTGTTCCAACTCTTGTTAAATTACCTTGTTCGTCTTCAGAATAAATCACATATTCATAAGTATTGTAATCTAACTGGCACTTATAATAAAATTTATAATCTTTATTAAAATTATATTTGTCAGGAAGTACCCCCTGACATTGATTCATCATTCTTGTGAATTCACCTGTCTTTGCGTTGAAAAACTTTGCACTCATGTAAAACTCACTTATGTCTAAATAATCGGTATTTTTTAACCAATAAATAAAAAACCCTTCCTTATCACCAATGTAATCGAGTTGGTATTGTGGTTTGTTAATATCAACTTGCACAAAATTGTTTGTCCCTTCTAATGTTGCAGTTTCTTTACCACCTTGTTGTGTTGGAATAATAACTGTAAAATAGTTTTTTTGATTCTCTGAAGATTTATTATCGTAAAAATCTAATTTGAAAAAACTATTAACAAAGGAATTGGCGTAATAATACACTTCATCAGGAGTAAATCCAGCATCTTGATAAGATGTATCCCATTCGTCACAACTTGTTGTTGCCGTTAACCTGATAGAGTTATCAAAAAAATGAAAGTTATAATTGATATCTGTCTTTGTTTGATTTTCATCCCAAAACGAGTGTGGAAATCTAGTGACTTCAAAATCTTGAGCAGGATTAATAACTTGATTTATCGCATAATCTTCGTACTCAACAAAACCTTGTTCTTTACCTAAATTGTCAAAGTCCAATTTAATAGGTATATTAATTTGTTGTGTATTTGGTGATATGGTAATACGATAGTTATTATTCACAATTATCAATTATTGGTAAATTTATCTGTTGATAATAAATACCCTCAGTGTTTCTTAGTATTGGTGTTTGTAAGAAAAGAATTTCTTTAAACGGATAATGTGAATTATTTATAAATGGATTATCGACACCCACACCATCTCCATCAACAAAACCGTAAGGATATAAATCCCTCCATCTCCATTGATTATCATTTTCTGAGTAGTATGAATAATCGGGCACATTATCAATCTCATTCTTGTTACCATTCTCAATGTAATCTGAAAAAGCCCTTATAGGAATCTGATAATGTGGTTTATAAGCATAACCTGAAGGATTCGTTAAAGTACTATTGTTTTCAAAAATTGACGGATTAAAACTATATTTGTGATATAGTGGTGATAACACACTTTCTTTTTGTTCGTAATCATTCCACTCACAGATATCTCCTTTTATTACATGACCCGTTAATAGGGTTTTATTATAATAAAACGTGTTTGCACCGATGGTATAAGAATCAAAAGGTATGTTATCTTTATTATCTGAAGATGCATGATTCCACCAATTATCTTCACTTGATTCATCAAAGTTAAATTCCCAACCAATATCTATCGCACTACTATCATTAAAGACATCGTTAGGTTTATTAAACCAACCCATATATCCTTTATTAATAATTGTTACAAATAAGTCCGTTATTGGTTTTGAATTATTATCTTTTAATCCTGTAATATTAATATCTTTATCAAATGAAAAGGTAAAAACTTGATTACCTTGTTTATATGATATTCTCTGTATTTTATTTGGCGTTAGTCCACTATATTCTAATTTTCTTCTAGTGGTAAATGACGTATTTTCAAAACCACCCTTAGTTAAATCAACTTCATCACCATCCGTTAGTAATTTATGAAGTCTAACATAATACTTTGAGGTTGTCTCACCTGTATTATTGATGTCAATAATTCGTTTAAATGTCCCTACAGTATCGTCAGTAAAGTTAGCGTTACCATACCCAATATTATATAATGAAAAAACTCTTTCTTCTGAGTCGTAATATTCATCACCTAATGAATAAACAGGAAAAGTATCTTTTCCGTTGACTGAAAAACTTAATTTAACATAATCTCCAACTCTAAGATTGTGTCTCATACTACAATAAAAAGTAATTAAAGGTTTTCCATTAAAAATTGTATTTTGTATAACAAATGGTATTCCTTCCGAAACCTCACTAATACCAGTATTAACTCCAAATCTAGAACTTGTATAACTTATCTTTTGTGTGGTATCACTACTAAAAGGATAACTTAAATAAACATTCCAATTATACGTTGATGAACTTTTAGGTATGAATGTAGTGTGACCTGTTATACCTTCTTCTCTTACAAAGGTAAACTCTTTATATTGAGGATAACCTTTCCATACATTGTTATTAACTGAAGTCTCAGGTTGTAAATAGTATAAATCGTTAAGAAACGGACCATAAGTAGTTTTTCCACTAACACTATTATTAATTATGTTTGTGATTTTTCCAGCAACTCTAATTCGATTACTATCTTGTCTTTCTTTATCAAACCTTTGAGCTAAATTAAGAAGTACCGTTCTGTCTCCTTGAGTATAATTCTGTTGAGTTGATTTAAAAGGAACCTGAATAAATAACTCTTTATCAGAATTACCTTTAAATCTTTTAGACCCCGGTATGTATATTATTTCGTTTTGATTACCCATTATCCCTCAATTAAATATTTTGATATAAATCTATTCATGGCAGATTTTCCTCTTCTCAATCCAAAGTAAAAATGGAATGGTGCCCCGACTAAAAATTTAGATGGTTGATTTTGAGGGTAGTTAGAACTTACATTTCCACTACCATCTCTATTATAGATGTAACCAAGTTTGTCACCACTACTTGGTTTAAAGTAAGGTGAACTATCAAAATCAAGAGTTTGGTATTTTGATGAAAACAATTTACCATTATTTAAATCAGTGTCCCAAGTATTATCCTCATAACCAAATACATTATTTGTCGCGGGTGTTGGAGCTGAAAGTAAATCATCTCTCAAATAACTCCACTTATAAAAAGGAACTTCCTGTGTTTTAGGATAACCAAACTCAGTATATGTAGTTTTTCCTGGTGTTAATAGTTGTCTCAATTGAGTATCCCCCGTAAAAAATATTCCAAATATTGGTGTGTCAAATACCGTATCCTGACTTACAAAAATATTATCATCACTATAATTAGTACCTAAAAATGGTACAATACCGAACTCACTATTTATACTCCACATCTGAGCAACGTCACCATCAATTCTATCTCCACTTCTACTAAACATCGCATTTATTGAAGCGTCACCTAAACCTGTTAACTGACCTAAAAAGTTAGAGTTAGATAATCTTGATATGATAAACATATTTAAAAGGTCACTTGTATCACTGTAGGATGTAGACCTTAGAGTATCAACCAAATAACCCTCAAAATCGGGGTCAAAACATAAATCCTTTATAAATTGGTCTCTTGGTCCTAAATCCATCATAGTAGTTGGGAACCAAATATTTCTTTCATTTACTGCACCAAATGGGTTAATATTAATAATTGGTAGTTTGTATTTTTCCTGACCAACAAATCCTGTACCGTCAACATATCTAGTAGCTTTATAATAGAAATTGTTAGACTCATCATTGTAATATATCGGACCTTGGTCGTTTAATAAACTTTGAGGATTTCCACAGTATGTGTAATAACTAACTTCATTATCAGAATTGAATATTGCACCATTATAGAACGATGGCATATATAAAGTACCGTTTACCCAATTGTTTTGGAACATCTGAGCAAAAGCACCATTACATGCCGCATACATAACTCGATACCTAGCCATCCATTCTGTAAATAGGAAAACATCTCTACCAGATAGTAAACTACCTATTGGTATCTTAATAAGTCTATAACATCCATTTACGACATCTTTTTGATTTTTTATATCTTCATTCTTATCCTCATCAATAGTTAAATTAGTACCATACCCTTCATATGCACTTAAACGTACCATACCATCACATGACAATGAACCCGTTATTTGTGCAAATTTTGCAGTAGTATCACCTGTAAAATCTTGTGAACCGGTACCTCTAAAATTTGATGCTGAGTTAAAATCAGGTTTTACTGTTGTCTCACCCTCATCACTAATACCGTAGAAAGTAAAACTTTGATTTTGGTATAAAACATAACTATTGTTTTGGTAACCTTCAGTTTGGTCTGATGTTGGTAATCTATCACTCCTGAAAACAAGTCTGTCACTATTGTTAATATTTAACGATGATGTACCATCATAATAAACAGGACTATAAAGTCTACCTTCATTTATTTGTGAACTGGTCGGTGTAATATCTGATGAACTACCTTTATACATACCTAAGAGTGAGGCTCCTTCAACACATCCCTGATTTAAGAAAAAGTTTTTACTACTATCATTTATCACTCCATTAGGGTTAGTATAAGTACCAACATTATTATAAGGTTGGTCATTAGAATTAACTTTAAAACCTCCCTTAGATTTATCCATAGACGAATATCGTAACAACTCAGTTGTAGTAAACGCAGTGAATTTTGAACTATCAGGTGTAAACGTAAATGATGGGAAAAATAAATTAGAACCACTGTTATTTGTATTATTATTAACCGAATGTCTTTGTGGTGATTTAAAATCATTCACATAAATACTATTATCGTTTGGTTGAATAGGTATGTTAAGATAATAACTACCCTCAACCTTTACACCACCAAAAGTTTTACCGAATAAAATTGACAAATCATATTCAATGTTTTGTCTTTGTGTATGTGGGTCAACACCCCTGTTTAATAGAATGATTTCATAATCCCTATAATCAGGTATTTGTAATAGTGGTTGAACATAATATTGACCATTAATTTCTGCAGCATCATCTTCAACATAATCGTAATCATCTAAACTACCATTTCTATATCTTAATCTCTGACCATATCTAATAATATAGTTGTATAATATACTTTTACTACTTGTTTGCCATAATATGTCAGAATATTCTGAAACGGTACCGCCCGTTATAATTTGTAAGTATTCAACACCTGAAGGGAATTTGTAATATTTTTCTTCAGCTTCATTTGATAATATTTTAATGTTGGCAGTTTGAACTGTACCATTAGGTAAAATGTTCGTAATAGATTTAGTAATTAAATTGTTATTATCATATAATGATGTACCTGTAATTGAAGTATTTCCGAATTGGTTTACTGTACCGCCAGTAACATTTTTATCCGATAGTTTATTTATATCACTAAAAGTTACTAATTTACCCGCACCAAAAGTATTAAAAGTACCTGGGTCACAAAGTAAAACCATAACATTATCATATAACGGGTCTGAAGGTTGAACTTGATTAGTACCAGGTTTATTATTTTTAACGGTTGTTTTAATTATGTTTGCTTCACTATTTTGGCTTACAAACGCACTATTTCTGAAATATCTTTCTCTCTGATTTAATAAATTTAATTTTTGTGGGAATGACGGGTCCATACTATAACCACGTTTACCACTACCTAAATCATATACTGGTACTCTTTCATTATTATTTACCTCATTACCTGATAATAACCATCTTAAATTTTTATTTAACTCATCACTATCGTCTGGTGTAAAATCACCATAATAACCCCTATCGTTAACATTGGCAATTAAAGATAAATTAGCACCTAATTGTGAATTTGTCGAATCCTCAATATCATTATATGTTGTTTCACAATTACAATTTTCACAATCAGGATAAGATATCATTGGTAGATTAAGTGTTGGTAATGATATATTTTCACCAACGTTTACATTAAACCATCTTAATATTGTTTTAATTGCATTTACAAGACCTATAATAATACTGTAAATTAAATATACTATGTGTAAAACTATGATTAGAGGTATAAAGAGTGCTCTGACAATAAACATCAATACATCAAATAATATTAGATTACCTGAATTTTGTTCACCGTCATTGACAGGGAATTTATTCACACTGTTTTTACATAGTGAGTCATCAATGTTTTTAATACCTAAGTGTCTTTTATCACCAAAACCAAATTTAAATCTATCGACATTTGATGATATCGTATAAACCTTATTGTAGTGAAACTCATAGAATCGGTCTTCACAATTAATTGCTTCTGCAATCATTTTCTCACCTAATGTTGATATCACACCGTTAAATGTTTTATCAGCATAATCGTCCCAATTTAATGAGAAGGCATAGGACGCTTCGGTGTCAACACCACTTCCATAATATTCTTTAATATTAGGTACTAAGTAATTTGCCCTTTGTACCTCATTTTGAAGACCCCCTTCGTTTTGCCACTTTATTTTAAAACGATACTTACCTTTTGTTGGTATACCCACTGAAGGGTCATTAGATAGTACCTCTTCACCAAACTCATTGGTTATTACGTAATCCATGTTCATCGGTACTTCAACTAACCACGTACCTTCAGAATCGATTACGTTACCCCCATTTTCTAATTTATGTTCTTCAAGAACAGGGTATCCCTCAGAATCAACACCAATGGTTTGCCTTATTGCCAATATTTGACCAGGTCCTGTCGTTAATTCACACAACCTTCCTGTACTATTTTTAGTTCTACAATTTTCCTTAAGTGAATCATCATCAGGGTTAGAAAATATTGAACCCATAAAAATAGAGTGTGGTTGTATGTCTACACCATAATCTCTCAAATCAAAGTCAACTCGTGTTATACCAATACTACATAAGTCTTCTTGACCCCAAAAAGATGCAACTTCAACATCTTTAATACCATTAATAATTTGTGGTAATGTCGCTAAATCTGTAGACGCTCTAAATTGCTGACCCGCAACTTGACCATCTGTGGCTAATCCCATTCTGATTAAATCAGAAGGTCTTTGTGAAAAACAACCCATGTCTGAAAGGTCTAAATCCATGACAACTTTTTGTATACCAAGAGGTACACCAATTATCATAAAGTCACCCGACTCATTTGTTTTAACCGTATATTTGTAATACTTTTCGTATACTTCTAATACTTCTTGTCTTGTTAAAATGTCATTTTCTGTTGGAAAAGTTCCTGTCGGTGTGTGACCACCATATGTTTGTTCATACGGTAAAAGATTGTAACGATACCCATCTTCATTTTTTTGTGCTAAATTTCTATAAGGATATAAAGTAGATATAATAGGGTCATTTACATCTATATCATCTAACGGCACAAATACCGATACTTTTGCGTTTGGAACCCCATAACCCCCATTTGTGATAACACGACCTACAACAACACCATAATCCGCACAGAATCTTGTGTATACATCTTCTTGTCTTAACTTTAAAGATAATACCTCAATAAAATCAAAATCTTGTGAAACTTCAACTTTAATATTTTGGTCAACACCTGGTTGGGTTCGTATTCTGTATGATTTGGGCATATGTGAGTTTTAAGATAAATATTTACCTATCCAATTTTAAAAATAAAACTTGTTTCGTGTATGTAAACTATCTTATGAGAAAGATACACCCTTCAAGTCTTTTACTCTTACCGATATGTCTTTATTGGGGAATCTGACTTGATATATTTGATTTGGTTCTGCGAAAATAGTATCATCTATAATCTGAATTTGTTTGGTTGCAGAATCTGAATATCTTTGTGATGTTTGAGAAGATGAATACTCGCCACCTGTTTTGTTAAAGATTGTAATATCGGATAAGGAAACAACACCTGAAATATCTTGAACTATTCTTCTAACTTCAGAAACGTTTAAGTTTTGACCTAACTCTCTCGTTCTTGAACTCATGTACTGTGAAATCTGATTAATAATTTCCGTTATCACCTGACCCTGATTTTGTGTTGATTCAAATACAACTGACAAATCAAAACTCAAATCAATAACTTGAGCACTTGTAATCTCAACGTAGTCATTAATCATCCTGTAATTAGACAAATATGTGGCAACATTATTTTTTAAGGTATTCGATAAAACCTCAGTTAATTGTCCTTCAGCATTATACGCCAACATTTGAACAATTATTTTATTATTTTGTTCTGTGATACCTACTTTTGCTGGTGCACCAAATTTACCAGGCATCGTACTGATTAAACTTTGGTAGTCGTTAATAGTCACTGCTCTTTTTTGTGCTGAGAAGTTAAATCCAACCATATTCCTAACTTCTTCTGTGGTCGGTTGATTTGCACCACCAATCGCAGCCGTTACGTTATTTACAGTCAAGGAATTATTTACAGTTTGATTTATATTATCTGACGGACCATTTACTGAGAAATTAATAGTACCCAAAGAGTTAATTGCATTAACACCAATATTAGACACAGTTCCACCACCAATTCTATATTGTATAAATAATGTAGTATTAGGTGTAACTGTAAGACCTAAACCAATATTATTTTGATAGTCTTGAATTCTCATAGGAACACCTGTCTGTGCAAATTCCGCCAATTGTTGGTCAGGTGTTGTCGTTCCACCACCAAAAGTCATTTTCAAGAAACCTTCAGGTGTGTATTCAGATATAAATCTATTATCAGTTTCTAACCATCTACCCACTTTAACTCCCGTTGAGTCTGTAGGTTTTGTTGGGTCTTCAATGAATACTTTAGATTCGGCTAACGCATCAACCTCATACCACTTATTTGGTGAACTTATAAATTCAGAATAGGTTGGTGTTGATTGGTAATTTGTACCATCTTTTTGTATTACAGATGTGATACCTAAAACGTTTCTTTCTGGTAGGAATATTTCATAAAATGGTGTCACATCACTTGGATTAATAACCTGTTTAAAAACTTTGGTTATACCATTAACCACCGTTTCTCTTTTAGTAATGGTGTAATTTATTAATCTGTTGTTTGAATCAAAATTAGGTATTTTAATTCTATTAGGAAATCCACTATTGTTATATGGTGATGAGAAATCAATGTCGTATACATTTTCAAATGTTTGACCTCCACCAACAACCTGTGAACCGGCTCTTAATATTCCCAAATATCTAGCATCTTCTTTATCACCAAAAGCTGGAACCGTGATTGAAAAGTCAACCATCGATATTGAAGGTCTATAACCCGGTATCTTTAATCCATAAGTCCTGGCTATGTTATATACTGAAGAACGTTGTTGTGCATATTGTAAAACCGTTTCTTGTATACTACGGTCCATATGATAATGAAGGTTATCACCAATGGCTGCGTTAAGGTCTAAGAAAACAGAAAATACAGAAGCGTCATTAAAGTTATCAATGAGTTCAGGATAGTATTGTCGTGTATAATTTATAAGGTCCTGTCTTAGTCCCTCAAAATCTCTTTCAGTATAAGATATTTTTTTATTTGCCATATATTATTAAATATTGATAATTATAAAATCTCTTGATTCGAATGCCTTATCATCAACACTATAATCAATTCTTAATTTTGCAGTATATTCTTCCGTACCCTTACCAGGTATTTTGTATACTGCACCACCCAACTTCTCATAATTTAACTCACCTTGAGCTTCTAAATCATCAATGTACGGTGTGAGTGTGATATCTTTTATTGTAAGATTTGGAATGAATTTATCTACCGCTTCTCTTATATCAGACTTAATGGCTTCAAATGTTGGACCATCCATTGGTTCAAAAATAAATTCATAAATTCTCGTACCAAAATCAGGTAAATAATATCTTGTACCTTTCCTTGTAAGTATTAAATGCAATAAGTCAGTTCTTATCTCCTCAACACTACTTTGTGAAAGTGATAAGTACTTCCCTTGTAAACTATCCCTAAAAGGGAAATTTATACCATATGTAAAACCATCAGCCATTACTCATAAATATATTAGTATAGTAAATTATAAAAAAAAGAGGACCGAAGTCCTCTTTATCTCAAATTATTGTTATTTTAAACAATTTTTCATTTTAATTATCCCTCACACGCTACACACTGAAGGTCGTTCAGGTTAAGTTTTTTTCTTGCGAAAGCCTGAGCTGAGTTCATTGAGTGTTGGTAGTATAGAGTTTTGACTCCTAATTTCCAAGAATCAATAAGTAACTTGTTAACATCTCTTGTTGGCATATCAGGTGAAATCATCAAGTTCAACGATTGAGATTGGTCAATAAAATCTTGACGAACCGCAGCTTGGTTGATGATAGACGATTGATTAATTTCAGCAAATGTTCTGAAAACATCTTTTTGTTCGTCAGACAAGAAATCCAAATGTTGAACTGAGCCATCTTGTTTTTTGATACTGTTCCACACCTCTTTAGTGTCTTTACCCATTTCTTCCAATAAAGTTTTTAACACAGGATTCTTAATTGTCACTTTCATTTTTGCAACATCTTTAACGTAACAGTTAGACCAAATTGGTTCGATTGATTGTGATACCTGACCTAAAATAAATGCTGATGATGTTGTCGGTGCAATTGCATTCAACGTAACATTTCTTCTACCATAACCAACTAAAGTTTCTGGTTCACCAAACATTTTAGCCAATTCTTCAGACGCTTTGTATGACTTGTCTTTAATCAATTTGAATACCTCAACATTAAGTTTTGCAGTCTCACGAGTATCAAATGGTAACCCTTTAGACTGTAGGAATGAATGCCATCCCAACACACCTAAACCCAATGCTCTTTGTCTCTTAGCGAAGTTGTATGCTTTCTCCAAATAGAAGAATGCTCTTTTACCTTCGATAGTTCCAACATCTCTAATGTCTTCAATCTTGGTTAAAAATTCTGTTACAACCGCATCTAAGAACATTACCATAGTCTCAACAGCATCTGTGTCTTTCCATTCATCATAGTGAAGTACATTCATTGATGATAATACACAAACAAACGACTCTTCTTCTGAGTTATGAAGTGCAATTTCAGAACAAAGATTAGAATTATAAATCTTCATGTCTTTGTCACGATATACTTCAGGTGCTTTATTGTTCATGGTATCATGGAACATAATATATGGGTAACCAATTTCACCACGTCTTTGAATTACTTTAGCCCATATCGCTCTTTTTTCTTCATCACCCGCAATCATTTCTTCCATAAACTTATCAGTAACAGTTACTGCGTGTGTCAAGTCCTGAATAGTTGCACCCTCTGTTCCAATTTCTAAGAACTCCATAATGTCAGGGTGTTCAACGGGTAGGTAAGGTGAAAAACGACCTCTACGAGTTGAACCTTGTGAGATGTTGTCTACAACACTTTGAAATAAGTTCATGAAGTGAACTGAACCTGGAGCATGTCCATTATCAGTAATTTCAGCACCTCTTTCTCGGATGTTACCAAAATACCCTGAAGTACCTCCACCCATTTTACTCATTTCACCAACCTCAGCCTGTGTGTAAAGTATCGATTCAATATTGTCACCAATATTAGAACCAAAACAACTTACAGGTAGTCCTCTTTTTTTACCAAAGTTGGCCCATACAGGTGAAGATAGTGAATACCACCCTTTACCCATATATTCATAGAATTTATCCGCAAACCCTTCTATTCCTAATAATTTTTCAGCATGTTCTGCTATTGTTCTAATTCTCTCTAAAGGTTCTTCACCCTCACTAAGATAACCTCTTTGGAGGAATGTAATGGATTCTTCGTTAATCCAATCAAATGCTTCTCTTTTGTTCATATTCTTTTTCTATTTTTAAAATAAGTCATTCATTGTTATTGACTTACTTTTCTTACTGTAATTAATACTTCTCTTGTTAAAGAAATCTGTGTGTTTTGTTGTCAAAATTTCATCATCAAACCACTCAGTTGTTTCTAATAATTTTTCATCCACATGGAAGATACTGTCAATGCCAATGGAGTTTAAAGATAAATTAAAACGATGTTTAATAAACTCCAAAGTTTGTGATTTTGTTAAGAAATCTAAATCACCTTCTTCAAAAATCCAATCAATGATGTCTGACTCAGCACTAAACGCTTCAACAGTAGCATCGATTAAATCTTGAACTAACTCTTCTGTCCACCATGATGGGTTTTCTTTTTTGATTAGGTTTACCAAATCAAATCCAAACTCAGCATGAATGTTCTCCTCTTTTGACGTTGCTTCAACCGCGTTACTCATTCCTTTCAACATGTTCTTGTGTTTGTTAAACGACATAATAACTAAGAACTGTGAGAACAATGAAACGTTTTCAACAAACATTGAGAACAATACTACCGATTCAAAGTAATCTTTATTTTCAACCGATTTAGAGGATGAAATAGATTTCTCTAAATACTTAATTCTTTTTCTGATTGCCGGTACTTCCATTAGATTTTCAAACTCACTATTCAGACCTAACACCTGAATTAAGTTTGAATATGCATCTGCGTGTCTAACTTCTGATTCTGCAAATGTTGCTCCCACATTACCAATTTCAGGTTTTGGCATTCTCTTATAGATGTCACCCCAAAAGGTCTTAACCGCAATCTCAATTTGTGAAATCGCCAACATCGCTCTTTGAACTGCCGTTTGTTCAGCATCATTTAAGTGTACCTTAAAATCTTGAATATCTGAAGTAAAATTAAACTCAGTGTGTACCCAATATGAGTGTCTAATAGCATCGACATATTCACTCAATTGTGGATATTCATAAGGTTTTAAGTTTACTCTTTTAGAGAAAATGTTTGGTTTTTGTTTCGAACGATAGATGATATATTCTCTAGCAACATCGTTTAAACCATTATCCATAAGTTTGTTTTCAACCATTTCATGAATTTCATCAACGTGAGGTATTTTATCCTTATCTTCTCTGAATAAACTTTTTCTAGTAATTCTTGCAATTCTTTCTGCCGACTCATCATCAACAACATCAATACTTTTCATTGCCTTAATTACCGCATTTTTTATTTTTTCTTCTTCAAATAAGACTTTTTCTCCACTTCTTTTGATTACAAAACGTGCGTCTTTTTCTTCTAAATTTAACATAATATCCATAGTTTTTGTTTATTTATTTTGGTTTTCAACTTTTCGTCTGTCAAGTAGTTGTTTGATTCTCTCACGGTTTCTTTCTTCTTTTTGTTCTTCCAAACCTAAGAAGGTAACACTCTGTTCAGTATCAATCTCAAGTAACTCGTTATCGAACTTACAATTTTCAAATACAATACCATCTTTACCGATTCTTGATTTTGTAATTGCAATCGTTGCCAAGTTCATTTCTTTTTGTTGTAATGACTTAGCCACCGATATGATTACGTGACCTACTTGTGCTTTTTTGATTGAACCTCCCATTTGGTCCGTTGTTACAACGTCTGACGAGATTGATGAACGGTTACCCTGAGTTGCGGTCCAACCGGCTAAATCAAGTTCATGACACATCGCTTCAAAACCTCTCATAACTGAACCCTCACTTTTCCATTCATCACCCAAATTCTTATCAGGCATGATACAGTCAATATAATCTAACACTACCATGTCGATTTTGTTTCCCTCAGCAATCATTTTTCTAATTTGATTTTTTACCTGACTCATAGTTAGAGTATCTGAAGGTAATTTTTTAAGGGTTAACCTATTAGGTGTTCTCTCTTGGATGTCTCTCACTCTATTCATAACCTCTTCTCTATGTGCAGACAAGTTGTCAGGAGCAATACCAGTCCACATTGTGAAATGTTTTCTTTGAATAATCTTTGGGTTATCCTCAAAAAACACTTGTAGTACGTTATAACCCAAGTTGAATCCGTGATTTGCAATCTTACTTAATACTGTAGTTTTACCCACACCAGTTGGTGCCAATATAACACCAATCTCACCCTTCGCCAAACCACCTTTTAGACAGTTATCGATA
>Ga0307377_10005273_pt1 | contig 13895 bp, 11 predicted proteins | sample TR3MG_FD_202535 | JGI IMG/M metagenome (GOLD analysis project Ga0307377, IMG submission 202535) | Soil microbial communities from Risofladan, Vaasa, Finland - TR-3 | ecosystem: Environmental > Terrestrial > Soil > Coastal area > Acid sulfate soil | place: Finland: Risofladan, Vaasa | collected... | reverse complement strand
TTGGACTACCAATCTTGAATATTATGCACGGTTGGATTAAAATGATTAGAGATTACCGAACAGGTACTTCTAATCTAGGTGATAACGAATCTCTATCAGGGTATTCAAAAAATACATATGCTGGTCTTATGTATTACTGGACAACAGCACCTGATGCAAAAACAGTTGAGTATTATGCTTGTTATGATGGTGTATTTCCAACTAAAGATCCACAAGATCTATTTTCAAGTGACGTTGAAACCATTGGTAGACTTGATGCAGAGATCGAATTTAATGTAGATTACATCTGGCATGAAGCTTGGACTAAGACCAAGTGTCAAGGGTTTGCTGATTCTGTTTACGCAATCAAGAAAGACGTTGTTGAAAAATATGGTAATACTGTAGCATCCGCCACATAATAATTCAGAAAGGATTTTTTTATGAAAGTTGGAGCCAAACATTCCGAAGAAACTAAAAGACAGATGAGTGAAACCAGAAGGGGTGAGAATAACCCCATGTATGGAAAAAAGAGAATTATGAGTGAAGAAACAAGACGAAAAATGAGTGAATCCCATAAGGGAAAACCTTCTGGTATGAAAGGTAAAAAGTTATCAGAAGAAACAAGAAAGAAATTAAGCGAATTACGCAAGGGAAAAAAGAATGGTATGTATGGTAAAAAAAGAATTAACTCAAAAGAAACAAGACGAAGAATGAGTGAATCCAGCAAACTTAGAATACATACAATCTACGAAAGGTACTCATTATTTTCAAAAGTCGAAGAAATGATATACAACCCAGATAAACCAGGTGAAAAAGAAATTCAAGTTCATTGTAAAAATCATAACTGTCCAAACTCTAAAGAACAAGGCGGTTGGTTTACGCCAACAAAAATTCAACTCTCTGAAAGAATCAGGCAACTAGAAAAACCAGATGGTAATGACGCAGGTTATTTCTATTGCTCGGATGAGTGTAAGGGCGAATGCCCATTATTTAATTTGAGAGCAGATCCATTTAAAGAAATCATTCAACCTTATACTGAAGAAGAACACCAAGTTTTTAGAGAGTTTGTTTTAGATAGAGATAATTATGAATGTCAATACTGTGGTAAAAAAGCAGAACATGTTCACCATGAAAGACCACAAAAACTAGAACCATTTTTTGCACTAGATCCAGATTTAGCATGGAGTGTTTGTAAAGATTGTCATTATAAATATGGTCATATAGATGAATGCTCAACTGGAAATTTAGCAAATATTATATGCGTATAATTAAACTAAAATGTGAAAGGAAAGGAGATCGACTAAAATGTTTAAAGGATTTGATATAAAGTATCCGGAATATGAAGTTCTTACACCTCATACAAAATTGAGTTATAATTTAAGATCTTTAAATGTTCAGGAAGAAGAAAAATTAAAAGGAAGTTTGTTGTCACCAATTAAAATAAATGAACATCTAAATAAGTGTTTATTTGATGCAATGACAGTAAGACCTCCAACAATTCCAGATTATGATACATTTCTAAAGAATACTACGTTAAAAGATAGAGATGCAATTCTATATGGTTTATACCATATCACATATGAAGACATAAGAAATTATGATGTAATATGTGGATCTTGCAACAAGGAATATTCAGTAACTGTTAAAGCATCTGCAACATTTAATTTTAATGCATATCCAGGTGATGATGTATTAACAAAAGAAGTATCTGTACCTTTACCAGTGTCTAAAGGAGTCACTGTAATTATTAAACAACCAACGTTGTTTGATGAAATGCATGCTCTCAGCACACTGGGGGTTGCAGTCGGTACTAATATGGATATCTTAACTGAGACATTAATTATAAGCAGGTTTCAACAAGATCCAGAATCAGGAAGCACTGTTGTATATTCAGAACGTGATGATGTTATGGATGCATATATGAGTCTTCCTGCTAAAGATAAAAGAGAAATTTACAAGCAATACAAGCAAGAATTTGGTCAATATGGGGTTTCTTTAAAAATGCTGAGTTCATGCTCACATTGCGGCAATCGAGAAACAATCGATATTGACCTTGTATCAAACTTTTTTCGTATGGTCCACGTCTACTGATTCGGTAAATAGTTATCGGGATTCGCTGGAAAAAAATATATTTTCATGTATGGAAATGAGCAGACAATCGTATATTGAAGTTACTTCCATGCCTGTTAAAAGATTTTTTAATTATTTAAAGTGGAAAACCGATCTTGAAGAAGAGAGGCGAAAAATGATGCTGGAGGGGATTTCTAAATAATGAACACCACTGACTTATATATTGTCTTTACGCAAGGCGGAGTATAAATGGCTAACTTATTAGATAGATTTAATAAAGAAGTGGTTGGTTCGGATTCTAAAATATATGATTATCTTCCAAAAATTACTGCTAGTGGAGATTTCAAAAGAATAAAAGATATAGATGTAATTATTTCGTCATGGAATAATATATTACTAACACCACGCGGGACATTTTTATTTGATCCTGAGTATGGCAGTGAACTTTATAAACTTATATTTGAACCCGTTGATGATACAACCATAGAAAGAATTAAAACTGAAATTAGCTCTAGACTGCTTGTATATGATGATCGGGCAACAATTTTAAGTGTGGATACATTACTGAAACCCAATGGCAAAGGATATCAAATTAATATTTTAGTTGAGTATGAGGGAGAAAAAGGCACTTTATCAGTTTCATTTGATGATAGCACAGTTCTTTCACAACAAGGTGGGTAAAGGAAGGTCAACAACATGAGCACCCAAAAATTTGAACGTATCTATGACTACATACATGAGTATCAAAATTTAGTTTATAATTTTTATAGTAAAGATATAGTTGCTTTCCTTACGACTTTTTATCATATTGATACAGAAGAAACAGTTTGGGAAGATGAGAATATATTTGCTGGTTCTTATGATAGAGTGGGTGAATTTTCTGGCGTTAAATGGAATAAAATTTTATTACTACCTGTCTATTACATTGAAGATATAAACACCGCTTTTGATGGTCAAGAAACAGGTTATGTTAAAGACAATGAAACAACCTTTGTAATACCAAGCGCATATGGGTTTACTCCATTACCCAATGATAAATTAAAAATGGAGCAAGATTATTTACGACCAACTAATAACGTATATCCAATATTCAATGTTGGTGGGGTCGAAAAATCTGTGAATGAAGATAGATTATTTTGGAAACTGAAAGTAAAAACAGAGCAAAGTATAACTGAAACTCAATTAGATGCCCAAGTATCCAATACATATACATTCTTTGAATATGATAAAAAGATTCATACAATTTCTGATGCACAATATATGTCTCGTCTTTTATCAAAGAATGAGGATTTAAAATCTATTGTTACTACTAATCTATATGATAAAAGAAGCGGTTATTATTTTGCTAACAATATAACATAACTCCATGATAAGCGGGGAATAAAAATGGCAGACACTACAGTATCGAGTCAAATATACAAATCACGGGATCAAATCAGAAATCAACTTATATCACTATTGAAGCAGTATTTAGAATTAGAGAATGTGGATCTAACGAAATCATCATTCCTGTCATTTATCGTTGAAGTTCTTTCAACCATGTCAAGTAATTTAATGTTCTATCAAATATCATCTTACAGAGAATTCTTTTTAACAAAAGCACAATTACCCGAATCTATTTATAACCTTGCAGCATTTTTAGGTTATAATCCAGCTGATGCATCAGCGGCCGAAGCAAATGTATTATATACAATACCATTTGGCTTCTCAGACCCCGTTGCAACATTTACCTTACCAGAAGGATATCAAGTTAAGGGTGAAGGGAATATTCTATTTTCAACTTATTACACAACAACAGTAACAGTAACAGGCAATTCTCAGGTTTCAGTTTTAATTAGAGAGGGAAATAGAAGCTATAACTTACCAATTACATACACAGCTAGTTCGTTCTTATTTATTTTACCATTTAGACAATATTCTATATCAGAACAAGAATTTCAAATTTCAGAAGATTTACAACAATATCAATTTGTATCACTTGATGTTTCATTTGATGGACAAATTTCATCACAGGTTATAGAGATTCGACCTCCCAATTCAGCTTCATATGAAACATATACCGAAGTTGCAAGTTTATTTTTAATGGATGATACCACAAAAGGTTATGTCTCAAGGCGTACAGATAATGGTTTGAGTTTACAATTTGGAAATGGATTAATTGGCTATCAACCAGAACCCGGTTCAACTGTCAAAGTAACTTTATCACTTACAGATGGAATTGATGGTAATGTTATTGCTGGATCTATTAGTAAGGGTGATAGAATTTATAATACAACAGATGCTGGTATAACTGAGATTGTAGAATATTCTATAACAAATGCTTCTCCTGCATACGGTGGAGCAGATGAAGAATCGCTAGAAAATGTGAGACGGAATGCTATTACTAATCTTACAGCATTAGAAAGAATTGTTACTGCAGAAGACTTTGCAAATGCAAGTGTTATTATCGATGATTCTCCAATTGGTCAGAACTCATTGCCTGTTTTAAAACGATCTGATTTAAAAGTTAATGAGATCGCTTTATTTTCAACTATTTTATTTGGGGAGGATTTAGTTCCGACTAGAGATTTACCTGGATCTTTTGCCTCAACATTTGTACCAAGACAAACTGTTATAACAGAAAATGGTGTTAGTTATTATACAATGTTTGATATGGAAATTGATACTTTAAATTCTAGTGCTGATTATACTTATATCATGTATGAAATTGAGCAAATTCCTGTTTTAGTAACAAATTATGGAACAACATATGATTTATATGCAGATTTATTAGAAGTTTCTAGAAGCGGGTTATCTGCAACATATAAATTAAATTATCAAACAACAGAAACAGATGCTATATCAACTACATGCCAGATGGAAATATCTGAATCAGGTGCTACGTATAATATGACAAATGACGGTACAGCATTCGTTTTAGTATTTGCTGATAACAGAGTTATTCCAAAAGGAGACTTAACATATTTCTTTACTATTCAACATCCATCTGAGGGATTAATTTCACAGTATTCTAATCAGTTTATTTTTAGATTGGCACTTGATGATTTTACAATGTCTAGCGTGATTACCGATTCAACATCTCTTGTGCATACAGTATATGATATACCAACGGTTCAAAAAGATTATTATGATGGTGTTGACCAAAGAGTTTTTGAAACACAAGTTTTGCAGAATTTACTTACAACATTGACATTTAAAGATTATAGAATGCTAACTGACTTTGTCAATTTTAAGTTTGCTAATACAACTGGAACAATGACTAATATGCAATTGAATGATGTTGATCTTTTACCAGCAACTGATATAACATCGATTCCACCACCAGCTGCAATTATAGGAAGTAGATATATTGTATTAAATGGAACAGGTGATTGGATAGGGCATGATAATGAGCTTGCAGATTTAGTCCTTGATGGAACATCATCCGTTTGGTCATTTACAGTACCAAAATCCGATCAGATGATTTATGTTACCAACAAATTATACAAATATTTATATAGCGAATCTGGTTGGGTTGTTCCTAATTATGAAATACCAATACAAATTTCTTTAGATGTATTTAAATCAGATACGTATTCAGGAACTCTTTCAAATCTAAGTCAATTGATTAAAGAATCATTAATAACCTCTTTTACTGATCGATTTGGTTTGAATATAAATCTATACCGTTCAGAGATTATTGATGTTGTTCAAGAAGTTGTGGGTGTTAAATACTGTCGTTTGATTACACCAGAATCGAGTATATTCTTTAATTTTGATATTGATGAATTTACACAACAAGAATTATTAGAGTATGCTCCTGAGTATATTTATTTTACAGAAGATGATATTGCAATTAGGATATATTAAAATATGGATGAACTTCTAACAAAACTTAATCCGGATTATTCAAAATTAAAAAAATATATTATCAATAGTTCGGCGCGGGAGTTGTCAAATTTATCTGCTCCGTGTTATTATCCGAAAACAAAAAGAACATATTACGAATTAATAAATATATTAAAAATAACAGATAAGGATTTTAAAGCATTTGTCAAAAGGAATTATAAGGGGACTAAAGCGGAGAAGTGGAACTTGTGGAATGATGCTGGAACTAATCTTTTAGTTTTTGTTTTGCATTTATTTTTAATGAAAAAAGACAAGGCTGCGTATTCAACAACAATGATATATTACATGATAATTCAATATTCAAGATTGATGCATAAACAAATGAAGTATTGTGATGAAGATGCTTTTAAATATACTATGGACAATCTTACAAGAACTCATTTGTTTTTTAGAGAAAAAACAATTCCAAATAGTTTGTTTTATTTATCCAAAGCAATGCAAACAAATTTTACAAGTGATATTGCTGCTTGGAATAAAGATGGAATAATAGCATTTATTGGTTCTGCTAGACATCGTATTTCACAAAGTGTTAAAAGTTTTGCACAAAGTTATTATAGAAATAAACAACAGGGGTTGTCTATTAAAACTCAGAATGATGAGACAGATGACGATGCAAATAGATATCAATATAAAGTTTTAGAACGAGGACAAAAAATTGTTGATAAGGTATCAAAGAATATAACAACATATAAACTCGTTGATAAAAAAGCATTTGAAGAAGCCAAAACAATAAGCAAAGCAAAATCATCTATTGCTGTATTAATTGCTCAAGCATTAACTAATGAAAAGAATTTTAATAATATCAAAATGGCATTACAAATATTTATCAAAGAAGTAAAAGATGTTGATATGGTATGTGGTACTGTATATTATGAATATGTTAAAAAGCTAATGGCAATTAAAAGAACAAATGCTCAGCTATATTTCAAATCACAAATTAATATTCTTCTGGTAGATGTATTAAAAGATATTAAACTTTTCGATGTATATGATAAATATACGTCACAGACTCAATTTATAATCAATTCATTTCTAGCATTTTATCTAACCCTCATTTTAAGAAATTCTTTGTGTTAACTTCATACTCCAATTGGCATTCTAGATTCTAAACTACTTTGAGCACTTTGAGCACTGGTTGATACTCTACTAGGTGGATTTTGAACTTCCGCTTGTGTGGGTTGGACGGTTGTAGATGCCTGATTTTTTGTTTCGTTTAATGGTGCTCTTTCTCCAGGTAGTAATCTTCTACCTATTAGTCGCTCTGACTCAGGACCACTTGAAACTGAACTAAAATTTTGTATTCCACTTTTTTCTGAATCAGCTCCAGCTATTGCATTAATATAATTCTTAAGTGTTGGTCTTGTTTTATTACTCATTCCCTTAGATGCTACAATGGTGCTAAACAAACTTCCAAAATCAATTCTTACATCAACAACTCCAAGTCTTTGTTTATATGAAATTTGTTGTTGATCCCCACCTTTAATAACAGTAATATTAGAAATATATGCTGGATCTAAATCATAAATACCAGGTGACCAAATTCTATGAATAAATGGCCAGCTATATGTTGACCCATCTCTTGAAATAGGAATTCCTAAAAGCATTAAAGCTGCTAGAGGTGCTGCAATATATTTTTGAGTTGCTTCTTGACTACCTGGATATGGATTATATAATCTTACTGTCATTGTATATGAAGGAACAAAACCGCTTGTTTTCCACATTAAAGGAAAATCAATTCTACCACCAGCTGCTAATGCTGATGCTACATTGAGAGCACTATTTACACCCTGTCCCATAGGCAATGCTGATAGTGCTTTTTTAGCAGCTTTTCCAATTTTAGCTCCAGCGTTTAACCCAGCAGCCATTATGTTTTCAATCATACCCTCACCTTCCAACGCTTTAGTCACACCTGAATATACTTCCCCAACATCTCTTCCACCAAACATCTGGCTGACTTCAGCAGCTCCTTGTGAAACAGTTTCAGTCATTTTTTGTAAGAAGTTTTCTCCATACTCATTTGTAAAACTATCAGTTGGAAAACTATCTGCCTGATATGCAATAACAATACATCCATCTTCACCTAATTGGCCACCCGGTTGATTCAATGAAAAACCATGTTGTTGTAACAAACCATAATACGATGGACTTTGTTTACCTTTAGCATTTGAAACAAAAGCACCCTTTCTTGTAAATAAATTCAACCCTTTTGTAAAACTGGGAATGCCTGGATATATTCGCGCCATCGGCATTGAGTTTTTTATTACCGTATTGGTATCAGGTAGTAAATTATCTGGCGGTAACCCAATTACATAATCAATTGTATTTTTATCGGACATTTTGTTTAATCCTCATCTGTATCACCTCGTATTGTTGCATATGTATAACTATATGCTCCTCTGCCCCACCCTATATGCTGTTGACCATCTCCACCTACACCTGCATTAATTGTTTTGGAATTATTATTAATTATGTTGGTTATAGCTGAGGTTGTATTGCTAAGAGACGTTACCACAGCTTTTGTTCCTGATTTTGCAAGGTCTTCTACCTTCTTTGCTGCAGCTTCTCTTTTTTCTTTATCTAAAATCATACTCCTTAATTCAATACCTTTTAATTTGGCTTGGGCTGCTATATTTGATAGGCTAGCTTCTACCTGTGGTTCTTTTCCAGTAATTGATGTTTGATACTCCTTATAACTCGCTTCTTGTTGCTCCTCTGTCATTTCTGTAGCATACCTTTTTAAATATCTTAAGAAACTAGCTTCTCTGTTTTTACCATATTTTACAGCATCACTTCCAATAAATTTTGTACCGGTAGTTTCCGGACTATTCATCCACTGTTTTCTCATAAGTTCAATAGTATCTGTATCCCATCTTAGATATTCACCTGCATGTTCTCTAAGATATTCCACTTGCCCAGTATTTACAGCATTTATATTAGCTCGTCCAAAAGCTCCAATAGCTGTTAGTTTTTCTTTACTTGAAGATCCTCTCAAAAGACTAGATTCCATTGATAGAGTTTTTCTGTCTTTATAACCCTGCTCCCCACCTTCTCTTGCTGATTTGGATAAATTAACTTGGTGGGCTGTCATTTCATCTGATAACTTTCTGGCTTCTGCTCCCCACTTATTCATGGTTGCTTGAAACTTTTCTGATATGCCTAACCATGAATCTAATTGTTTTCCAACTTGCCATCCAATCCCAGCCGCTGCAGCTACACCCACTGCTTTGCTTGCAACGCTCCATACTGCAGGATTTTTAAGACCAGATATTAAAGCGCTTCCTATTTTACTGGCAGCGAAAGAAGCTGCTAAAGATTTAATTCCAGTTACAAGAAGACTTTTGGGTCCAAACATTGAACTCAGTGCTGAACCGAATATAGAACCACCAAGACCTCTTATAAGCCCACTAAATACTCTCCCGCCCAAAAAACCAACTATTCTTTTAGCAAAGAAACCACCAACTACAGATAATAAGCCAAAGAATCCCCCACTACCAAATATTCCAAATACACTTTTTATCCACCCCCAAATTTTTTCTCGTTTTGATCTTGCATTTGATTCTTTGTTAGCTTCGGTGTTTTCTTCTACATCTGTAGATATACCACTTATTAATTTAATTAATCTTTTTTCGGTTTTAACTCTTGGTTTTAGATAATCAGATACTAATATATCATAATCTATTTTTCCACTATCTTTGTATTGATTATCTTTATCTTTTATTTTTTTCCTTTTTAATTCGCCGGCACCACGATCATCATATAATTCCTCAAGCGCTTTTTCATGACTGCTTTTAAAATTAAATGGAAGTTCACGGTGTTTGGTCATAACATCAGTTAATTGTTTTGCAAATTTTTTTCCACCAAAAAATCGACCAATGAGGTTTACACCATGTTTACCTACCCAATTAGTTAGACTTCGTGTTATTCCAAATATACTCCATATCCCTCTAGGAATTCCTTCTAGTGGCTCATACTTTTTCCCTGTAATAGCCGAAGACATATCTCTAGTAGCTTCGGCAGTAGCTTTTGTAAATCTTGCAATATTATCAAGACGCCACATTCCCTCACTATATACTAATCCAATATTTTCAGCTGCTGCTTGCATTGGATTTTTGGCACGTGATAAATGACCAGTATATCCACCTCTTGATTTAAATATACTATAAACAAGTTTAGCAGGAACCCCCAAAACAGAATGTAATCCCTTTAATGTGAACATAATATTTCTAAATGTTGGGTGGTTCACTAACATCTTTTGCCATACTTGTGGCCAAGTTCCGATTGTTGCTCCCATTGAATCTTGAATTGACAGTACAGCTCTTAACATTCGTTGTTGAGCAGGTTCTTGATATTGTGTATTTACTTGAGTTAGTGCTCGCAAGAAACCTTTTGCAAGACCTACCTTTGCCTGGCGCTCGTTTGTTGCAACAAAGGTTCCCATTTTTGCAAGAGTGTTTAATTGTGCTTTACGAGATATATTAGCTAAGTCTCTTGTAATGTTAATACTCTCATCAATACGAGCTAATATTTTCTCTATTGGTGCTACTATTTCTCCAGCATGTATATTAACCAAACCACTTTTTTCAACGTACCCACCCTTTGCCATTTTTGGTACTTTTTCAGCAATTTTTGCAACGTTCTTTACTGGTCTTTCTTGGTCTCCTTTATTACGTTTAAAAAGTTTTGACCACCCTTCTTTTAATTTAGCAGTAACACCACCAAGTGCATTAGAAAGGTTCTCTTTCATTTTTTCTTTTGCTGTTTTGAACACATCTGTTTCCATAAACTTTCCAGCAAAATAGCCAAAGAGAGGAGTTGTTCTTGATAATGCTAATGAGATAATATTTTGTTTGTTAAAGCTAATATCTTGTGATATTGCTCTTCCATATTGTTTAATAGTATCTGAACCTGCTCTTGCTGTGTCTCCTGCAATTTTAGCAAACCCACCACCTATAGATGAAACTGTATTACTAAATTCATTCAATACCTTTGAAAAAGAGCTTTGAACTTTTTCAATTCCTTCAATATCACCAAAATTCGCTTCAGCTTCATCAAGTTGTCTATCAACCTTTCTTTGCATTTGTGAAATCGCACTGTTGACATTACTGACTTGTGATATTCTCTCTTGCGAATTATCTGCAGTTTTGGTTATACTGCCAGGTTGTTTGGTGATTTCATCATCAGCCATTTATATATCCTCTTAAGAAATCAATTTGAATATTTGTTTTATTGATTTATCATCTGGTTTCATTTCAGCTAAAATACATGCTACTTCTGATAGAGAAATGAGTTCTTGAATTGGCATTGAGTATTTATTTTTTGCTCCAAATGCTTTGAAATAAGCGGTATTTAAACTTGTAATTAACATAGCAAATCTTCTTATATTTGTTTGAAATGACCCAAAACTTACAATTAATAATTTACACGCTATAATTAGGTTGGTTAAACTTTCAACAAAATCTTGTTCACTCAATTGTGTTTTGTTACCAAACTCTGTATTTAAAAAGTCATAGTAATTTTTTAGATCTTTATTTGCATATCGTGGACCTTTTCTTTCATATACAGCAATATATCGAATTACGTTGGAAATATTTTTATCAATATTCCCTTGAAGTTTAAAATAATCTGTGAAGAATGCTGTATAGTACATCATTAAGTTTTGAAAAAATGCTCTTATGAAGCCAGCAAGATTTTTTGAAGCGGCCAGGTGCATACATTCGTGCATAGTTGTAGATGCTAAATTGTTATTTGATGCGGTACCAAATACTGTTATTTCATTGTCAATGGTTACAATAACTTTCTTTTCATCTAAGTCATAAAATGCAATTATAGCATCATTTGGATTTTTAAAGAATTTTTTTGTTATGAATGACAGTAATCCCTTGCTTTTATAACATGGAATGATGATACCTTTTTTAACCAGCTTAGAGATTTCAGGAGCTACACCCCGTCCTCTAGATGACTTTGAAAAAGCAATGTTAAAATTATCTTTTAATTTATCAGATGAATAAAATGTCGTACCACCTATCTTGATTGCTGGTTCAAGACCAATAGGTGGTGCAAACAATTCGTTTACTTTTATCATTTAATTACTCCCTAAAAAATGTAAGTGTATCAATAAATCCAGTTTGCTCGTGATAATTATTTTTTACATGTTTCATTATATCTATGTTATCAAAACCGACTCTTGTTTCATCGGTATTCATGTCCACAATACTACTCATTTCATTTGACAAGCTGCCGAATCTAGTACTATCAATCATAACAGGTGGGTCATATTTTCTAACATACATACAACAGGCAGCAGATAAAGCAATATCATCTGTACAACCCGCATCAGCTTCAACTTTTCCACTGCTTTTTGAAACCAGACCTGTAAGCTCAAGTGCAAGTCTTTGTGATTTAACAGAAGTTGGGTATTGTGTTAAATATGAATATAAAGCATCTATCATCAATGGTCTTGTCTTTGAATTAGTTGATAGACCAGGCAGGAACGTGTTTTTCCCGCGTTTTTCTTTGTAAAGCATATGAGAGTATTCGCTAGCGTTTAAATGCTCTACAACTTGATTTCCGTAAGAATTGGACTCAACTACAATCAACCCTGGATACTCTGTTGCGGCAACTTTACATACTTTAACGAAATCTAATACTTTGCACTTTCCTTGATATTCCCAAACTTGCTCGAGAGTTTCATAATCCCAAACACTAATTGCTGACTTATCAGTACCATGTTCGGGAGCAGTATCAACCCCAATAATATAATATCTTCCTGGTATAGAGTTGGCAAATTTCCACACCTCCCCGTTAAATATTTTAATTTTCTCAATTGGTTCAAGAGCAGATGCTTGCATTGCTTCAACAGTATCCGCTTCAAAGAATGAACCTTCTGTTGGTAAGAATTTTAACTCCAATTCCTGTGCAATTCGTTTTGCGTCGTTATCAAATAATGCACATTGTGTTGAATACCACGTTTCATCTTCAGCTAACTCTGGAATCATCTTCCAGTGAATAACAAATGGCGTGAATATATCATCATGAGCAATTGCTTTCATATATCGTTCAAAATACCATTGTCCAATACCAACTGTTTTATTAGGAGTTGAAAGAACAATTGTACCAAAAGGTATTCCTGCTTTTCGAGCTTGCATCTGATTTGTTGACAATGCAGGAACCATTGAAGTCCATGCTGAACTAATATGATTTACGAAAGCTGCCTCATCAATTACTAAAAATGTAAGAGCTTTACCACGAAGAGTTTTATCAGGTGCGTTTGGATTAACGGGCGAAGCATATACTTTACTTCCATTTGTTAAAATAAATGATCGTTCAGTACGCTTAGCAAATCCACGACCAAGCAATCCACCCGGAGGTTTCATCCAATCGGGTAATTTTTCAACCATACCACGAATAACTCTTGCGAAATCTGTTGCTTCAGCTCCATCTTTTGAAATGAGACCAATAACAACATTATCAAAAAAGATAGTTAACCACGCTGAATATGCCTGAATAACAGTTGATATTCCAATCTGCCTGCTCTTTAAAACCAATACAAATTTCGTCAACTCAATTGTATCTATTAACTCAGTTTGTTTTTGATATGGCGTAAACAACACATCTTTGCCTGGTAATTCTAGATAAACATAATGTTTACAGAAATAATCAAAGTTAGAACGACACTTTAAAAATTCTGCAACGTATATATTTGCAAGATTTTTCATTTGTGATGGTTTTTTTGCCATATACTATTCCTTTATTATTTGTTCTAAAAATCTATATACTTAATTGTTATCTCTATTTGTTCTGATTAAATTTAACTTAGCAGAAGAGGTCCAATCTCGTTTTAGTGTGAAAGTAAGCTCGCTTGATCTTAGTATATATTTATCAGTTAAGTTACTTATATCTGTAATTTTTGAGTTAAAAAATACTGCATCACCCACGTTCATTAAATTTAAAAGTCTCAT
>Ga0307377_10005272_pt1 | contig 13896 bp, 15 predicted proteins | sample TR3MG_FD_202535 | JGI IMG/M metagenome (GOLD analysis project Ga0307377, IMG submission 202535) | Soil microbial communities from Risofladan, Vaasa, Finland - TR-3 | ecosystem: Environmental > Terrestrial > Soil > Coastal area > Acid sulfate soil | place: Finland: Risofladan, Vaasa | collected... | reverse complement strand
AAGGCTCTTGAAGAGAACAGAATTTCATTCAACTCTAAAGAAGTTGATTCACAAGTCAATAAGGGTCAATACCTCGATTACCTAGCAAGAATAACAAGGCCGTTTGAGCTTGGAAGTAAACAACCTCTTGAAGACGGCGATGGTCGTAATGGTTACTTATATGGATGGGCTTGCCAAGGCTTTACACATAACCTCTCACCTGAAGTAGTCACTGAATATTTGAACAATAAGATCGTGTACAACTCGGTCGTAATGCAAGAGCCATTACATGATGAAGAGGTTGAGCTCACTATCAACAGTGCTTATAAGCGTATCGATGACGAGCGCCGCACTAGTGAAAGAGCTACAAGCGATGAACTAGTACCGTATGAATTCGACATTAATGGTAACAGGACTGTCACATATGAGCAGCATACCAAGAAGCTACTCTTCCTGACAGGCAAAGGCAATCATGCTATTTGTAATAATGAAAACTTGCGAAGACTATTATGTGAAACCATAGTGTACGACAAGAAGTCAGGCAACTTTTATATCGCGCGTATCAAGTCGTATAAGCAGTATGAAAAGAATTACAATCATCAAATGATAGATGAAGAGCGTAAGAAGATCATTGATCTCGATGGTATCTTAAACCTATACTCTGAAACCATGCTTCACTGGGACATTATCTCTGAACGCCAACTGAATACTGAGTTTAGCTATATCAGCGGTAAGGGTCTTAAGAGGATCACGTCGTGGCCAGAGTTTAAAGTCTATTCATTCAGCTGTAATGTCTATAGCCATACTTTTGATGAGCAGGTTCTCATTGAAGATGATAACTTCTATCACATCGATCGTAGTCCTATCCGGCCACTGAAAGAAATTACCAAGAAAGAGCGTGCTAAAGTTAACAAATTACTTGAGTCGCATATACACCGCATTGTGGATCCGAATCATTACGACAGGGAATCTTCTTGGTTACTTGATCGCTACGCTCTACTCTTACAGAACCAGAATGAGAGGTCAGAGAACATACTCATTATTAAAGGTCCACAAGGAACTGGTAAAACTAGCTTCATAACCATCATGCATCATCTCTTTCCTTCATCGAAATTCATAACACATAATGATGTGAAGGCGCTTGATGATAAGTTTTTAGACAAGCGGCATCTCACTCATATTGACGACATAAATATTAAGAGAAATGGTGAGGACCTGGAAAACTTTCTGAAATCCTATTCATCAACATCTATGATTACACGAGAGGTTAAATTTCAAGCTAAGACTGTCACATGGGGTTCAGTGAACTTTAGCATGACAACCAATAATGAAATCGACGTTAATGAATTCTTGACTGGACGGCGGTTCACAATACTTGAGAACACAGAGGTAGTGAACATTGATAGTGTAGCACAGTCAGTTCATAACACTCTGTTAGAGCTTAAGAAGGATAACTTCCATCTTTACCGCGTTCTAGCTACAATGATGTTAGAGCGTGATACCTCAAAGTTTGATTCAAAATTCAAGTCAGAAGCTCAGATCAAAGCGCAACTGCTATCGAATAAGGGTAATACATTCGGTATAGCTCTTGCAAATATGATCGCGAATTATGGATACATATCTCCTGACTGCCAAGTTGTGGTACCAAAAGAACCCTTCAATAGACGCGATTTCTACACAGCCGTAAAGAAACATTGGTATCAGCTCGATAACAATAAAGACAATATCGTAGAACCTATAAAATTACGCGCGCCTGAATCTGGTAAAGGCGGTAATAGAATCGAATCTCTCTTCTCGACAGAAAAACATAAATCTAATTCGATAGCTGCAATGTATAAGACTATTACGGACGATGCGCAAAAGCAATTATCAAGTCGTATTAATCCAGCTATAGCCGCATCATGGAGTACAGTCTCACCTTCGATGCAAGACTGGATCAAACTCCTAACGCTTGTAGTTGTAGGCAATATAGAATCAGGAAGTATTGAGTATATTGTGGACAAATATACTTTCAGTGACCAATGGAATTGGGATGGTAATACTAAGCCCGAGTTAAAGGGACTCGGAACTATTAATATATTCGACCACATTGAGATAGAAAGCTCAGATGAAGACGAATACGACGAACAATGGTAAAGCGCAATGATTTATGATAACGAACATGAATGTAAAGAATACAAAATACCAGAAATTAAAGATGTTTCCAGTAAACTAACGAAAGTCTTTTACGAATGGAATTGGACAAGAGATGATAAAGGAATTTACGAGTGTACCTCTTGTGGTAGACAAAAAATACTTTTCCATAGCGTGTTCAATAATGGTAAAGCGCAATGATTTATGATGACAAAACAGGAATAGCATATCCTATTCCTGTAAACCACGATTGGAAAGAAAAGGATTTCATACAAGCCATTAAGGAATTCAGAGTAGAAAATCCTGATTACGATGAAGATTTCATTACTCAGTTTGAAGAAGATTGGGGTCATAAACCTCTCGAAAAAATGAAGGTACAACTATGGTTTACATGTTAATTCCCTTATGTTATAATATACATATAAATTAATCATGGAGACCTTACATGCCGAGCACTGAACATGACTGCGTATTCATGACCTTTAAGGATTGGGAAGGCGATCCCGATCTTCCTAATGGTAAGCGCTTCATTTATGAAACTAAATGTTATATTTGCGGTGAGCCACCTGAACCTAATTGCGATTGTCCTATTTGTGGCGCCGAAATAAACGAATATAGCTGCTGTAATTGTTTTGCGGAGATACATTATGGCAAAGACTAAAATAGAGTGTCATTGGTGTGGTGGATTAGGTGACACTATGCCTAGTTACTATGGCTGCGATTTTCCAGACTTTCTTGATAGCCTTGAAGGAGGCATCATGTGGATGTGCTGGAGTTGTGGTCTTGAGTGGGTACTAGTATCAGAATATTACGAACGGCGACTAATTAAGATGAAAGACTTAGATGAGTAAGAAAATACAAGCGGTAGACTTTATACCACACGACTATCAAGAGCCGATTCAGGCGGAGATGGCGGTCAATGACCACTTTGCTGTGTTTGCATTTCCTGGTAGCGGCAAGACGGTTCTCTCTTTGGATCGTATCTATCAGCTAAAGCAGCCAACACTTATTATCGCGCCGATTGAAGTCATGTGGACGACATGGTTCACAGAGAATCAGAAGTGGACCTTCTCTCGTAAGCTACGTTTCACAGTACTGCATGGTCCAAAGAAGGATCAACGTTTCTTCCTCAACCGTGGCGTATACTTCATAAATCCGGAAGGCATGAAGTGGCTCGTAAAGAAAGTGCAGTCAACGAAGAGATTTCCTTGGAACGTGTTAGTCGTAGATGAGAGTATCCGCTTTAAGAATCATAAGTCAGTACAGTTTAAGGAGCTGTGCAAGCTACTAAAAACCTTTGAGTATCGCTTCATACTGAGTGGTAACCCGATGCCTAACCACTACCTTGATCTTTGGGCGCAGATGTATATCGTCGACATGGGAGAGAGATTGGGCAAGTCATGGTATCAATTCAGACAGAAATACTTTCATCCAGTTGACTACAACAGGTTTAAGTGGGAGCTCATTGAAGATGGCAAAGAACGTATCATCGAGAAGATCAGTGACGTGACCTACTTCCTTGAGTCAGACGACGAGAAGCTACCAAAGAGAATCATCGATGACAAGCTCATCAAGCTACAAGACCGCGCTATGGCAGTGTATAAAGATATGGAGAAGAAGCTTTTTGCTGAGATGGAGGAAGCTATAGTCATAGCAGACAATAAGACGAGCTCTCTCATGAAGTGTTGGCAAATAGCTAATGGATTCTTGTATGAGTCTGAAGAGAGACCACACCCGACTAAACCTGATGAGGTAATTAAGGTTAGAATCAACACGCACTTTGTGCATGACGAACTAATGCTAGCTACCAAGTCTATAGTCGAAGAGCTACAAGGCGAGCAGATATTAATAGCATATCACTTCACTGAAGATGCGCTGCGCCTTGCACATGAATTCCCGAACGCCCGATGGGTCCAGTCTGGTGCGAAACCCGGAGACATCAAGAATGCAGAGCGTGATTGGAACAATGGCGACATTGAAGTTCTCTTGGTACACATTGCGAAGTTCTCACATGGCTTGAACCTACAGCTCGGTGAAGGACATCACGTTCTATTCTATGCCTTGACCTACAACTACGATACATATGATCAGCTTATCCGTAGATTCCAGCGTCAAGGAGCTAAATTTGCCAACGTCATCGTACACCGTCTTATTGTACAGAATACAATACACGAAGCGATCGTTGCAAATGTTGAGAAGAAGGGTATAGAGTCTCTCGACTTCTTAACTAGTTTGAAAGAGTACAAAGATTCAATCGGTTAAATGATTAACATTTAAAAATTATGGTTTACTTTTTAATTTCCTTATGTTATAATAGCACAATGAATAAATAAATTATTCATATTACATTAACCCCTAACTCGGAGAGAACAATGGGAAAAGTAAAAGCGCAAGACGAAGCTACGGCTGAAGTCGCAGAAGAAGCAGTAACCGAAGAAGCACCGAAGATGAAGAAGAAAGTCAACGGTGTTTCACAAGACTCTGCCATCACGGTCCTGGTCGAGTCAAACCCCAAGCGTGCAGGTTCGGCATCATATGATCGCTTCGAAGGTTACCTGACTGACCCGGCTCCGGCTACTGTCAAGGCTGCCATCGAGAACGGTCTCACCATGGGTGATATCCACTACGATTTCATCCACGGCTCCATCACTGTTGAAGGTGCTGAAGTCGTCGAGTACATGCCCAGTGCTCGTGGTCCTCGTACCGGTGGTGATGAAGAAGAAGCTGAAGTCGCAGAAGACGACGACGAAGACAACTTCTAACCTGGTGGGTGCTAGTCTTTTATGGATTAGCACCCTTTTTAGGCACTGAATAAAGGTGATAACATGAGTATATTCAAGAACATCCGTGCTATGCATGCGAAATATGGCTTTGAACCAAGAGAGACTCCCGGCCTTCTTTCAAAGAAGCAGATGGATTTTCGTGTTGACTTCATTGAAGAAGAGCTCGATGAGTTGATCCGAGCCAACCTCCGTAATGACCTACCCGAGACAATAGACGCACTGATAGATATCATGGTCGTCTGTGCTGGTACTCTTGATCTGATGGGCTGTGACGGACAAGCTCATTGGAATGAAGTACACTGGGCCAACATGAAAAAAGAAGTAGCCACTGCTGATAACCCATCCAAACGTGGCGCTACTAAGCTTGATCTTGTCAAGCCTGAAGGATGGGAACCACCCGACCACGTGAGAATTATCAATGACTAAGATCTATTATCTCGAAGGTCCGGATGGCGCTGGTAAATCGACATATATCAAGGATCGCAAAGAACCGCAAGACATTGTGTTACATAACGGCGTCTACCCTACACCGCAACACGCTTTCAGAGAGTACTATACTCAGATCGATTATGCCAAGCGTGAACTCACCACAACCAATTTCAAATTCGATGTATGGATAGATCGCGGTCCTATATCAGAGATGATCTATGGCCTGGTCATGCGCGATACTATTGTAGACAAAGGTCTCTTTGGTCTATGTATGTCGATGTACCGGCGCCACAATGTGGAACTAATATTCTGTATACCTCCTTACGAGGTAGCTCATTCTAACTGGGCCGCCCGATTGAAAGAGTCTGGCGAGTACATTATACAGGAGAAGCAGTTCCGACAGGTGTATGGCATGTATCAAGCCATCGCTGCAAGAAGCATGTTCAACATGACCACATCAATTTTCGACTACACACAGGAGTAAACATGTCATTACCTACATCAACGACAGCATGGCTTAATTCAATGGATCATGTCATGACACACGGCACCACATCCTACCCGAGACAGATCGAAACCAAGGAGATTCTTAATAGTCCGTGTGAGTTTGACATGAACTATCCAGTTGTGAACCATCCTGGTAGGAATCTCCACTATGGTTTCATGGCAGCTGAAGCTTACTGGATTACGAGTGGCTCTCCTTTGGTTGAAGACATCGCGCCTTACAACAAGCATATATCAAAGTTCAGTGATGACGGGTATATCTTCAATGGAGCCTATGGTCCCGCATTCCTCTCACAAGTCAACTATGTGGTTGCCACCTTGTTGAATGACAAGTGGTCAAGACAGGCTGTAATGACTATATGGCACCCGAATCCGATCGATTCCAAAGATCACAAGTGTACCGTCGCGCTGGCTTTCAACATACGTGATGACAAGATACACACGACTGTATTCATGCGGTCCAATGACTTGTGGTTGGGTCGACCATACGACATGTTCAACTTTACCATGATGACGTTACGTATACTGTGTCAGTACAATTCCAACCACACCGGACCTAATGTAGGTCTCGGTGACATGTGTATTCACGCTGTCAGCTCTCACATATACGCCACCAACTATGAAGAGATCACGGACGTGCTTCAAGTACAGGAGGAGGAGGACCATAACATCGTACCTACTCTGGGTCATAAGGACTGGCAATTCCTTGTTGACTCAATGCTTACATGTCGAGATAACAAGCCACATGACATAAACCTGTGGAGGATCAGACCATGAAACTGGCTATAGCAAAAATCGGGGCTACAATAACGTTTAGCGCCAACAACTCGTCTGCCGCCAATGCAGACATACTCTACTTCTTGCGTCAGCTGGAAATAGACAATCATGATATCACGATCATCACTCACAAGACAAGGAATACCAAGATTCCAAAGAGAATTAAGTTCCTTGAAGTGGCTAAGACGCCGAACATCGAAGAGTTTGACGCACTGTTAGTGTTCAATGGCTCGATCAACTTCTTTGGTGGCGCATGCGACCCAAATCTATTGGCGCTGTACAACATGATGCGGTGTTCCACTATTCCAATCGTGTATGTTAACACTGATGGTCAGCTATATTTCAAGCAGCTGTGGCCGAGTATCTGGAAACGTGACTGGGCTCAGAATCTGCATCAGAACGACTATTGGGTGGACCCGACTCGAGTATCTTACCTTACTCAAGCGAGTGACAAAGCCAGGTTGGAAAAGTTTATCGACTCGAAGGATGACGCCATCAAACCCGATAGTATACGCCACTATCCTATCGCGAGAACGATATTGGCTAAGCACGAGAAGTTTATACCGAAGAATGAGACTCCATACCATCTCAAGACCTATGATCTCGGCTTCGGCGGAGCTACACGTAATACCTATAAGCGGAAACGGATTGAGCATTACTACAACCATCCTAATACCCTCCTCTTTGGTAATCTGCGTGGAGTCACAGCACCTCTTGCTAAGATGCAGGCCAAGTGTAGTTACCAGCATTTCATCCGCATGATGATGATGTGTAAGTCTACTGTAATAGTGGGTGATGAGTTCTATGAAGACAACCACTGTACGTTACGGTTTTACGAGTCTTTACTCGCTGACTGTGTGACGTACATTGATCGTCGGATGGATCCACACTTCCACTGGTATGGCGGGATGAGAGACTTTCACATCACGAATCCTGAAGAGATCTACATCGATACATTGGAGTACAACGCATTTCGTGAGTACAAGAACTTCGTGCTTGATAGTTACGAAGAAGAATCTGAACGTGAAGAACTGGAGACGGTGATAAAGTTATGTGCAGACCTGATATAGACGAGTATTTCCTGGCCCTAGCCCACCTTGTTTCATCGCGCAGTACTTGTGTGAGAAGGAAGGTGGGAGCTGTAGCAGTATCCAAAGAGAACTACATCATCTCAACTGGATACAATGGTGTACCAGCTGGCGCACCGCATTGTACTGACAAGCCTTGTCTTGGATCGAAGTTTGGATCGGGAGATAAGCTTGATGTGTGTGAGTCCATTCACGCTGAAGTCAATGCAATCGCTCACTGTCACAATCCGCAAGAGATAGCTACAATCTATCTCACCACTAGCCCATGTATGAGTTGCATGAAACTTATTGTATCCACTGGTTGTAGACGAGTCATTGTGTCGGAAGTCTACGATCATGATGCATGCAAGTACTTTAAAGATATAGGAGGTAGAATAGAACTCAACGACACTTTATTAAAACAATTAAAATAATTGTTTACCTTTTAATTTACTTGTGATATAATAGCCTAGTAAATAAAAATATTTACCTTGTTCAAAAATCCTAAATTGGAGAAAAAGTTACATGATTACATTACGTTCATTGGTTGAAAAAGCAGGTGTTAAGCCTGACCAGACTGGCTCTACCAAAGCCAAAACCCCGGTATTCCGCTCCACTTACGCCTTTGTCTTTGAGCCAAAGGAAACTCCGAACGGCGACATGAAATACCAGATCTGCATGATCTTCCCTAAGTCGGCGATGAAAGATTGGCAGCCTGTAGTCCAGGCCATCGCTAACGCAGCAGCGAAGAAGTTCGGCGAAGACCCCAACAAGTGGCCCAAGACTCTCAAATGCCCCATGCGTGATGGTGACGAAGAGCGTGACAGCAAGGAATATGAGAAGTCTCTGTTCATGAACTCCGGTTCAAAGAACAAGCCTGGAATCGTCGATCGTGGCATGAATCCTATCCATGATACCGACGAGTTCTACTCTGGCTGCCACGCTCGTGCTTCATTGACCTTCTACGGTTACGATACCTCTGGCAATAAAGGTGTCGGCTGTGGTCTCAATAATCTCCTGTTCTGGGAGGACGGCGAGCGTCTCGACGGTGTTACTTCTGCAGATGACGACTTCTCCGAGTACAAGGACGAGTCCATGTCAAATGTCGAAGCTGGCGAAGACGAGAACTTTTAACTAACAGGCCACCAGCAGGGAGTTGCATAGCTAGTCCGTCATTACTAGTTATCCCTGCTGGTAGGCCACCTATTAGGAATACACATGGCTGATACTACTGGCTGCCTCTTTTTTGACTTCGAGACCAGATCGAAACGTCCGATTGAAGACGGCTCCTTTGCTTATGCAGCCGACCCCTCCACCGATATACTTGTTATATCATACGCGTACGAAGATGAAGAAGAATATGTATGCGACCTCAACGATGCTAACGGAGTAGCTCGATTTCTTCATTACCTTGAAGATTACAGTGTTACTCTAATTGTACACAATATGTTGTTTGAAATCGCGATACTCTACTATGTAGGTTCACGATACGGCTGGTACATGCCTGAACTAGAGCGGTTCAGATGTACTATGCAAATGTCCGGCAGAGCTGGACTTCCTTTGGCTCTAGCTGACTCAGCCAAAGCTCTCAGAATTACTGCAAAGCTTGATACAGGCAAGGCTCTGATCAAGCTCTTCTCTATACCACAACGCGATGGCAAGTTTATTGAGATGTACTCAAGACCAAGAGAGAAAGCGAGCTTCCTCGAATATGGTCTAGTCGATACAACTGTGGCGCGTGAGATATGGCGTAACTTACCTAACTGGAAGGACAGTGAGTTAGATGACGTGCTCTTTGATTTGATTAATAACCTACGTGGTGTACCGATCGACGTTGAGACCTCACAGAAGATCTTTGACAACATTACACGTGAGCAAGAGAGCTTCGCTACTCGTGTGACTGCGCTGACCGGAGGTCTTATCACTAAGATGACTCAGATACAGCGTGTCAAGAAGTGGGCACAAGACCATATCAACAAAGATATACCGAGCTGTGATGCGGCTCATATCATTGAGATACTTGATGGACGTTGGGGAGCTGTAGATCCTATCTCTTATGAGATACTCGAAATGCGCCAACACTCAGGTAAGAGCTCAACAGGTAAGTATGTACGATATATTAACTCAACCATTGATGGCTGGGTCTATGGCATGATCATCTCTTTTGGAGCTCACACAGGTCGAGGAGTATCGAAGCTACTCAATCTGTATAACCTGCCAAAACCTTCTATTAAGTACGATTCAATGGATGAGTTAGTGGATGACTTGTCCAAAGAAGATATCGCGTTCATCAATACTAAATATGGATCCTATCTACGTGCAGCAAGTACAGCTATACGTGGCATGATCACAGCGCCAGATGGAAAGATACTGGCTGTAGCTGACTACGCCGCGATTGAAGCACGGATAGTATTCTGGCTGGCCGGCTGCAGTGATGGTCTACAAAAATACTTGGATGGCGTTGACATCTACAAGGACATGGCTGCCTATATCTACATGACTACATACAAACAAGTCGTGGACTCTGAACGATGGGTTGGTAAGCAAGTAATACTTGGTGCCGGCTTCGGATTAGGAGGACCTGGCTTTGTTAAGTCATGTGCTCGTTGGGGAGTCGAGATAGGAATCAACGAAGCTCAGCAAGCGATTGACAGTTACAGGTCTGCCTATCCTGAAGTTGTGGAATTATGGAATGATCTCGATGAAGCCTCAATGCGGGCATGTAGGACTGGTAAGGTTACATTCATTCCCAATAAGAAAATAGCGTTCAAGACTCATCGCACTAAGAGTGGAGTGACTATGCTACAGATGAAGCTCCCATCAGGTCGATGTCTCAATTATCCTGACGTGAGGATAGAGACAGTGACCACACCTTGGGGAGCGCAGAAAAAAGCAATAACCTACAAGAAACCGAAAGACAATGGCTTCTATCGTGAGTCCACTTATGGTGGCAAGATAACTGAGAACGCGGTACAAGCCATAGCACGAGACATATTCTATTACGGCGCGCAGCATGCTTCGAAAAATCAGTATCAGGTTATGTTCGGAGTGTATGATGAAGTCATAGCGCTAACAAACAAAAGCACTGCAGACATTGACAAATTCTGTGAGCTTATTTGTGAGAAGCCTGATTGGGCAGCGGACCTACCACTTGAAGCGGAAGGTAAGTTGTTGAAACACTATCAGAAAATTTGATGGTTCAATTATGGTTTACCTTTTAATTTACTTGTGATATAATATACCTATGAAAAATTTAAAATTGCCTAAACCACAGTACGAGTCTCCACAAGAACACAGTGAATTCTCGCCGTCAGGATCCAAGCGTTGGATCAATTGTCCAGCCTCCATACAGCTGATACGTGAGCTACCAAGAGAGGAGGAGACCAGTAACTTCTTCGCTGAAGAGGGTACTTCAGCTCATGAACTCGCCGCCTTCTGTCTCGATGAGGAGATTAACTGCGACTCTCAAGAAGGTAATGAGTTCAATCACATTATTGTCGATAAGGACATGGCTCGTCAGACTCAGAAGTATGTAGACTATGTACGTGGTAAGGTTACGTGGAACTCTATCTTGTGGGTTGAGAACAGGATCAGTCTAGAATCTATCAAGAAAGGAATGTTTGGTACAGCTGACGCTATCATCGTATCTATCGACAAGTACGAAGAGAAGGCTGGAATCATACATATTATTGAAGGTTCTCTTGAAGTTGTGGACTTGAAGTTCGGACGCGGTGTACCTGTTGAGGCTACTGACAATTCACAGATGATGTTGTATGCAATTGGTGCGCTCACTCATCTAGCCCGACATAAGATCAGGTTCCCACCTGGCTTTGATGTACAATTCACGATTGTACAACCTCGATCACCACATCGCGAAGGCCCGATTCGGTCTGACTGGAAGACAGTAGCTCAGCTGAAAGACTTTTCCAAAGAAGTCCGTATTGCTACTGAGCTCGCGGAAGAACCTAACCCTGTGTTTGGTCCTACAGAGGAAGGATGCTTATGGTGTCCAGTATCTCCTGTTTGTAAGGCAAGAGCGCAGCATAGCTTTGAAATAGCGAAGCTTGACTGGGGTGACTTTGCACTGAGCCCCAACGAGTTTAAGAATAGTCTCGCGGCTAACAACACGTTCTCTTTGGATGACCTGTCTCAGATACTCAAGCACAGCAAGTCGATTGAACGTTGGTTAAAGAATATAACTGAATATGCGATTGAACAACTGAAGAAGGATAAGAAGGTACCTGGTTTCAAGTTGGTCTATGGCCGTAGCAACCGAGCCTGGGAAGATCAAGACAAGGCGATTGAAGCTCTGCTACAGTACGGTACCGACGAAGAGAGGCTCTTCACTAAGAAGTTCCTTACACCTGCACAGGCTGAACGTGAGCTGACAGACGAAGAGTTCAGCATTGCAAATGACTACATCTTCAAGCCTACTGGCTCTATTACAATAGCGCCTGAAGCTGATGGCAGGACGGCAGTTAACAAAGATCAAGAGGCAATTGACGATTGGGCTGAGTAATGTTCTACTTGTATCAACTCAAAACTACTGCTTGCAACAAATACTACATCGGGATTACTACCAATCCCGATCGTAGATTCCGTCAGCATATGCAAGTAGCGAAACACAAGTGGAAGACATTAACAAAATGTGGGAGAGCTGTGAAGCGATACGGGGCTGATACATTCTCAATGAGGATACTTGAAAAGAACAAAGATAAGAAAGTAATAGTTGAGTTAGAGGTAATTTGGATCAAGAGATTTGGAATGAAACGATTATGGAATAGTTCACGTGGAGGTGAATACAAGTGAGACCTGAGGAGAAAATAGAAAAGAGGTTTGTAACTGAATGCGCATCACTCGGCGTCCAGTCAATGAAGCTGGAACGTAAAGGCAAGAAAGGTTATCCAGATCAGTCTGTGTTCTTACCTGATGGATACCTTCTTTTGGTAGAGTTCAAACGACCCGGTGGTACGACATCCTACCATCAAGACATTTGTCATGAAGAGCTTCGTGATAAAGGTTTTGAAGTCATGATTGCAGACAACTGGGAACATCCACTCAAGAGAGTAAAGGTTATATTAGATGAGAGAAAATGAAACAATACTGTACGGTAAGGGAGTATATGGTACTAAGATCTGGAGGATATGGTCGGAGGGAGGTACCATCAACATTGAAGCTAACGGCGCCTTCTACCAAGAAGAGATTGCACAAGGCCTGGCAGGTCGTAGTCTGCAAGAACAGGTCAAGCTTCGTATCGACGCTCGAATCAGGTCTAAACTTGATGATGGCTTCAAGCGTAATGAATCTGAACTCGGTAAGGTAATTACAAACCAGCTGGGCCTTGCACGCCCGATGCTGGCTACCCACCTGAAGGATGTACGGTTTAAAATCAATGGCGATGATTATATCCAACCCAAGCTTGATGGTCACAGATGTTTAATGCATGATGGTAAAGCCTATAGCCGAGCTGGTAGGCCTATTGAAGCCATACCGGAAATTGCTGGCTCTATGCCGGTCACTGAATATGCGATTGACGGAGAGCTCTACGCACATGGCTATCCGCTCCAGAGTATATCCTCATGGGCTAAGAGGCGTCAAAAAGACACCCTGCGGCTCAAGTATCATGTGTATGATGTCATGATACCTGACACCACGTTTGAGGAGAGGCATGAATACTTGAAATCATTAAAATTCAATGTTAATTTTGTCGAGATCGTACCCACCTCCAGGATCAAAGATGTAGGCGGGATTACACGAGCTTTCAAGATCTACAAACAAGATCAAGGTTATGAAGGCGCCATTGTGAGACCACTGTCTGGTAAGTATGAGTCAGGTAAGAGGAGCAAGACTCTGATCAAAGTCAAGTCACGCTTTGAAGATGAGTTCGAGTGTATCGACATTATACCTACCAAATGGGGTTGGGGTAACTTGGTATTGAAGACCAAAGAAGGTCTTCCGTTCAAGACGCCAGCACCGGGTACCTTGGCTGAGAAGACAAGACAACTGATCAACAAGGAATTATTCGTCGGTCGGTTCATAACATGTGAATTTGCAGAGTGGACAAAGGAGAAGATACCGTTCCACTGCGTGGCCATGCGTTGGAGAGAAGACCTATGAGTGTCAAGAAAAGTGATGTTGTTATTACGCACAGGACAGTAGATAATCCGTTAGTGGCTGGAGTCAAAGACCATTACATTGAAGCGGCTGTTATCTTGTCAAATCGT
>Ga0307377_10005271_pt1 | contig 13897 bp, 7 predicted proteins | sample TR3MG_FD_202535 | JGI IMG/M metagenome (GOLD analysis project Ga0307377, IMG submission 202535) | Soil microbial communities from Risofladan, Vaasa, Finland - TR-3 | ecosystem: Environmental > Terrestrial > Soil > Coastal area > Acid sulfate soil | place: Finland: Risofladan, Vaasa | collected... | reverse complement strand
CGCGAGCAGCCGACGTGCCAGCCCTGCTCGTGGGTGACATCGACCGAGGCGGCGTCTTCGCTTCCTTGGTGGGGACAATGGCGCTACTGGAGCCTGCGGATCAGGACCTGGTGCGTGGATTCATCATTAACAAGTTCCGTGGTTCGAAGGAACTACTGGGCGATGGCGTCGGCCAATTACGGGCACTGACGGGTCGACCAACACTCGGCATCCTGCCACTGCTGCGTGGTCTCGAGATCGATGCCGAAGACGCCACTGACTTCACGAGTTGGGCCGACGGTCCGGCGCCTCTGGGCGAAGAGACGCTCACCATTGGTGTGGTGGCTCTGCCCCGGGCGTCCAACCTCACCGACGTCGATCCGCTGATCGACGAGCCCGGCGTCATACTGCGCCCCCTCTACCGACCCGAACAGATGCAGGACTGTGACCTGGTGATTCTTCCGGGAACCCGCGCCACAGCGAGTGACATGCAATGGCTGCGCACCCGAGGTTTCGAGGGCGCCCTGCGGCGCAGAGCGGCGGCGGGCCGACCGATCTTCGGCATCTGCGGCGGCTACCAGATCTTGGGCACGTCAATTGATGACGACGTCGAAGGCAAGGTCGGTCGGGTGTCGGGCTTTGGGCTACTGCCAGTACGTACTGTCTTTCATGATGAGAAGGTGGTGACTCAGACACAGCAGGTCCTCACTGATGGCACCACGGTTCGCGGCTACCAGATCCATCACGGGACGGTCACGGTCGAGGGCGGACGCGAACTCTTACCGGGCGAAGGCTGCATCGAGGGATCAGTCGCGGGGAGCACGTGGCACGGTCTCTTCGAGAATGACCTCTGGCGTCATCGTTTCCTCACCGAGATCGCCGCGCAGTCGGGCCGACGTTTCCTCGCGACGACCTCGACGAACTTCGGGGATCGACGCGAGGCGAGAATCGACGCCCTCGCCGACCTGATCGAAGAACATCTGGACACTTCGTCGCTCTGGTCCCTCCTCGACCACTCCCCACGATCCCCGCTCGCGAACCTCACCCTGGGTTAACGACTCCGTCCCAGGCGGTTATCCGTGACCGCAAACTCGGGCGTCGAGTGACTCGTCTACGATCCCTCGAGCGAGATCCGGTACGCCTCGCGACGAACCGCGCTCGGCGTACGGCTGCAATCCGCGCATCGGATGTCGCCCGGGAGTCGGTCGTAGAGACAACAATTCGTCCGTTCCCAGAACCAGCCCCGGCGCCCCTCGTTCTCGAGCGTGAGGAATGATCCGAGTCCCTGCAATCGTGTCGGGGCGTGGTCCACAAAATACGTGCCAACGTCCTGGACCCATTCGCCGAGACTCCCCTCCATGGTGCGAAAGGCGACGGCCAACGACGCCGCGACATTGCCCCAGAGCAGCCGCTCGCCAACACGGATGGTCGACCTCGTCGCGTCGATGAGCCGGGCCAGGTGATCGTCGACGGCTCGCGCGTGCACGAAATCGAATAACGACTCGAGTTGTGCTTGCGCCACGAGTGACGTCGTGATCGGCTGGTCGGCCGTGGGAACGACGAGGACTTCGGGCTGGGTGTAGGCGACCAACGACACTCGTCCCCCCTTGAGTGCAATCGCCATAGACGAGGCCGAAGACTCGGGAACAACGCCCGAGGTCGTGGCACAGGCAATCGCGAGGGTCAACACTCGGTACGAGTAGCTCTGTACGAAGAGTGACGCCGCCACCACGGCGTCGCTCGTGCCGAGCTGGTGTCCAGTATGTTCGATGACCGCTCTCAGCCAGTCCGGGTCATCGATCAACTGGTCGCACGCCATGTACTGGCCATCGTCGGGGACTCTCGGCCCCGACACCACTGGCACCTCGCGTGCCGTTGCTCGCAGATACGGGATGGTCAGTTGGACCGCTTCGAGTGCGGCACTCAACTTGACCATGGCGGAGTCGCCGTCGGGGCTCGTGGGGATCACCTCACCCCTCCCCACGACCACCGGCGCCACCGGTCTCGTACGAAATCATGGAAAGATTCACGTCGAAGAGCGGGCCGCGCAACCACTCGAGTAGTTCTCGAAGTTGACCATAGGCACGCAACCGGTCCTGGTCGTCTCCGGTCTCTTCAGCTCGAGCCACGGGTTCCCAGAGCCGCTGGATAATCGCGGGACCCAGTTCGAGCATTCCACTCGACCCCGCGGTGGCAAAGCGTGCCAACACGTAGTGCGCGAGAGCACCCAGCGGTAGTTCGGTCGCCGCGGAGAGTCCCCGCAAGGTCACCAGCGGATCGACCAGCGAGTAGAGCGCGACATCGGCCTTGAAATTCGAATTAGGGTCATCATCGTCCCAAGTCCCGCTCCAGGGTTCGAGAGAAATTTGGCGAACCCTCGTCGGGTCGTTGTGCTGCTCGTACACGGGTGCGGCCCCTCGGTGCGACTCTAGAAGTTCGAAGATTCTACTCTTCGCGTCAGGTATCGCGTAGGTTCAACACTTCTCATTACGGTGACGCACTTCTCGACATGATGAGTCTCGAACCGCGCGAGACCGAGCACACAGTCAAGAGTGTGCTGGTAACGAAGGCGCTGCTAGAGTCTCGTTCTATTCCGCAACTTGGCCCACGCATCGTTGTCGCCGGCACTCATTCCGGAGTCGGTAAGACCACCGTGGCAACCGGCATCATGGCGGCGCTCACCGCACGAGGGTTACGGGTCAGTTCGGCCAAAGTCGGCCCCGATTTCATTGATCCCAGTTATCACGCCCTCGCCACCGGTCGCCCGGCTCGCTCGCTCGACGTGTTTCTCTCCGGCGAATCACTCGTCCCAGGGCTGGCAGCCGATGCATCACAGGGTGCCGACATCTTGATCGCCGAGGGAGTCATGGGGCTGTTCGACGGCTCAAGCGTCCCGGGAATTGACGGCTCGACTGCCTCGGTGAGTCGACTGCTTGATTCACCGGTGCTCCTGGTCGTTGACGCGTCCGCGATGAGTGGCTCGGTGGCGGCGATCGTCCACGGATTCGCCACCCTGGACCCGAGGGTCCGCCTCGCCGGAATCATCTTGAACCTCGTCGGAAGCGCGAGCCACGAGACACTCCTGCGAGAAGCGCTGGAGCCCCTGCGGATACCGGTTCTCGGTGCGATCTACAAAGACGACGCCCTGGTCTGGCGAGAGCGCCACCTCGGTCTCGTGCCGGTGGCCGAGGAACCCGAGAAGATCAGAGCCTCGATACTGCGACTGTCCGAGATGATCGCGCGAGCGCTCGACCTCGATGCCATCGTGAGCCTCGCACGTTCGGCCCCAACGCGAAGTGTCGAAGGCGTGCCACGCGCCAAAGAAGTGGGGCACTGTCGCATCGCGGTGTGTGCGGGTCCGGCGTTCAGCTTCGTCTACCCCGAGAACCTTGAACTTCTGCGCCAGGCCGGCGCCGAGACCGTGCTGTTCGATCCCCTGAACGAGACTCAACTACCCGACGGATGCGATGCACTCTACGCCGGAGGAGGGTTCCCAGAGGTCTACGCGGCCGCTCTGGCGAGCAACAATGCACTCCTCGACGACGTCCGTCGTCGCCTTGGTGCCGGTCTAGTCACCTGGGCCGAATGCGGTGGGTACCTCTGGCTTTGTGACTCGCTCGACGGAGTCTCTATGGCGGGGGTCCTCCCCGGCGTCCACGCCAGGATGACGGAGAAACTCACGCTGGGCTACCGCAGCGCCACGACCCAGACCGAGAGTTTCTTCGGACCGACGGGCACGCACCTACGCGGACACGAGTATCACCGGTCCGAGGTGTCACCTCCGGGCGGTGCCTTGGAAATGACCGGGCGGTTCGGGTCTGCTTTCGCGGGTTACGCCTCGCCAAGACTCTTCGCGAGTTACCTCCATCAGCACCTCTCGGCCTCGACAGAACTTGCCGAAAGATTCGTTCTGGCGGCCTCGTCAAAGTAGTCGTGGAACTTAAGCTCCAGTCATGCAGTCCCGCGCGGAGCCGCTGACTCTCGTTTCTGACGCCCGAACCGTACGTTCAGCGAGCTGAGTTGGACTTGATCACCGCAACTTGACCGGTCGTGTGTGCGTCCTTCGCCCATCGAGACTTGGAGGTGACGATCGGGACCGGACCGGTCGCGTTTGCGCCCGCGTACCGCCGCATAGCGACTGATTCAGTTGGTTGAGCCTTGATCGCTGTCATACGATTCCCTTCGAAGAATGCCGGGCGGATAGTTGATTGGTCCTGACGATACCAGCAACGTTTGTTGCGAAGGCGCCGCCCGTTCGCTATATTCTCACACTTATGAACTGGAGCGACTGTGGATCGCCTGAGAGATCGTCGGCATCCACTCCCAGTCTGTCGCAGTTCGAAGACAGTACCGTCAGCGTCTCGAAACTGAACAGTCCGTCCAACACGGCGGCGACCCCCGCGCGTTGACACGCCTTCACGAGCGCACAGTTCGAGGACGAGATCCTGCTCGATATCGCCACTACGGCCCTAGAGATCGTGAGTTCGAAGCGTCCGACGTTCTCTCGCGCCAACGTCCAGGCGGAAGTCTTTCGCCAGATGCAGGGAGTGCGCTTCAAGACACCCACTGAGCGAATTCTCACCGCCTCTCGGACCACCGACCTCGCTGTCACCCAGGCACTCTTGATCACCACGCCCGACCTGCACCACACGCCACGCTTTCTGCTTCGCGCCGATGGCACTTCAAAGTTCCAGAGAACAGGCCATTGGCTCTACACCTCGACGACGCTGCTCGATGCCGAAGCACGACTACTCGACGCCGGCCAGCGCACTGACGCCGCCGTTGTTAGCAGCGACACGGTCGCAAGCGTCACCAAGCAATCCCTACCCGGCAAGACGTTCACGCTCTCTTCTGATCAGGCCCTCGCCGTCGAGCAGATCACCACCTCGGGTTATGCCCTTGATCTCCTCGTCGGCCCCGCGGGCACCGGCAAGTCCACGGCCATGGCCGGGCTTCGTGCCGCGTGGGAGGCGGAGCACGGCGCCGGTTCGGTCACCGGACTCGCCCCCTCTGCTGCCGCGGCCGAAGTCCTGGGTGAGGACATGGGCATCGATACCGACAACCTCGCCAAGTGGCTCTACGAGCATCGCCAACACGGCCAACGAACTCGCGAACTCGAGGAGTTACGTGAGAAGGTACGACTCATCGAACGGGTGGGTCGCGCACCGAATCCCCGATTACTCGCGAGCATCGCCAGCCGCGAAGAGGCCCTCGCGCGCTGGACCCTTCGAGAGGGTCAACTCATTGTGGTCGACGAGGCCAGTCTCGCTTCTACGTTCGCGCTCGATGAACTCACGTCAGCCGCACTCGACGCGCGGGCCAAGGTGATCCTCGTCGGAGACGGGGCGCAACTCTCCAGTGTTGATGCCGGAGGAATGTTTCGCACTCTCGTGCGCGACCGCGGTGACGACGCCCCGACGCTGGCGGACGTTCGCCGCTTCAGCGCCGCCTGGGAGAAAGCGGCCAGTCTCGGCATCCGTAACGGAACGAGTTCAGCCCTTGGCGCGTACGCGACCCACGAGCGGATTGCTGACGGCACCCGCGACGACATGCTCGACGCCCTCTACGACGCGTGGCGGGCCGATGGCGAACGCGGCCTGCATTCGTTGATGCTCGCGAGCGACACTACGACCGTGAATAAACTCAACGCCCGTGCTCGAGCCGAGCGGATCGCCAGTGGTGCGGTCGTCGACGAAGGAGTCGACGTCGCGGGGGCCATGACGGCTGGCGTCAACGATCTCGTCGTGACGCGTGAGAACAACCGACGACTCTTGGCGGACACCGGGTGGGTCAAGAACGGCGGAGTGTGGACCGTCTCTGCAATCCACGATGACGGTTCACTAACCGTCACTCGAATCGACGGAGATGGCTCGGTCGTCCTGCCGGCCAGGTACGTCACCGAACACGTCGAACTGGCTTACGCGACGACCGTGCACCGCGCGCAGGGTCGCACCGTGGATACCGCCCACGCATTTGTGAGTCCGACCACCACTCGTGAGGTGCTATACGTGGCCTTGACGCGAGGCTCGGAGTCCAACCATCTCTACGTCGACACGCAATACAATCCTGATCCCGACACCGGCCACGATGGACTTACCGCGATTCCGAGCGCTCTCGAAGTACTCGCCGGCGTACTGCATCACGAGGGAGCCGACGTGTCCGCTACCGACATGATTCGCCAGTCCCAGACTCAGTCCATTGCCGAACTCGTCGCTGAGTACGACACCATTGTCTCGATGGCTGAAGGCCCACGCTGGAATGAAGTGCTCAGAGAGTCAGGACTGAGCGACACCGAGCTCGCTCAGGCCGAGGCCTCCCCCGCGTATGCAGCACTACTCGCGCAACTACGAGACGCGGAGAATCGAGGCTTCGACGTTCACACCGAACTGCCACTGCTGGTCATGGGTCGTTCTTTCGATGACGCCGACGACGTGGCCAGTGTCCTGCACCACCGCATCGATCGCTACGTAACCGGAATGGGCTACCCGAACCCACCGGCAACCGAACTCGTGGCTGGCCTCTTTCCCCGCCCAACCGGGATAACCGACCCCGACGTCCTACTCGCACTCAACGATCGTGCTGCCGCCGTTGAACAACGCGCCCGTACGCTTGCTGACGAGGCAATCGACCGCGGCGAGTCCTGGGTACAGGACTTGGGCGATCCTCCTGCGACGGGCGAAGGCTACGAACAATGGGTAGGAGAGGTCGCCACTAGCGCTGCTTACTTTGACCGCTGGTCGATTGCCGCACCGGACACCACTCTCGACGACGTGCTTGTCAGTCATGAGCAAGAGGCTCAGCGCAGTCGTGTCCTCGATGCTGCCCAACGAGCCCGCACGTTCGCCGTGGCCAAGGACACACCGGCGGCGGCAGCGTATGTGTTGTCCGGCGACGACCTCTTGGAGCCGCCGAGCCCGGACTTCGGACTCGATCTGTAACCCGAGCATCTCAGTTCCTCCCTCCGCCAGCGCATAGTACTGTGATGTCTTGCATTCGAGGTGCAGGCAAGGGGGCTTATTATCTCGTATACGCCTGTCGCGAACGCAGTCCGAAGGTCCCGTAAAGACCTTGTTGTCAACCTGACCCACCCACCGCTCTCGGACTTTCGTTTCTGGCGGGCCCAAGCCATGGTCGCTGTCGTCGTCCTCCTCCATTTTGTCGCCACTGTCGTTCAAGACCAAGCCATAATCCCTTTCCCTGATTTTGTGTGGATTTTGTTGCTGTTCATTCCCGTCATTTACGCGGGCATGGTCTTTGGCCTAGTGGGATCTCTCGGTACGGCGCTGATTGGCATTGTGTTAATAGCGCCAATGACGTTGTTTCTGCGCGACACCAGTACCGAACTCTGGGGGGAGTGGAGCATCCTTGCCGTGGTGCTGGTCAGCGCAATTGTGCTTGGTGATCGCTTCGAGACTCAACAGGTCATTACGAACGTAGAGAAGGCCGCCGAAATATCCGAGGCGCTCAGGAACGCCGAGGAGCGCTTCCGCATGGCTTTTGATGCTGCGCCGATAGGCATGACCTTCACCTCTTCCGAGGGGCAGTTCCTCCGAGTTAACTCCGCCTTTTGCGACATGGTAGGGCATAGCGCCTCCGAGGTGATACGCCTAGGCGTTTTCGGCCTGACTGATTCAACAGACCTCGACTCGACCCGTGAGGTGCTTGCGAGTGGGGCGAGCGTTGACCACTTCACTAAACGCTACCGGCACGCAGACGGACACGTCGTGTTCGTCCAGGTAACGTCCAGCCCGATTTACAACTCCGCGGACGAGTTGGATTACTTCATCTCGCACTTCCAAGACGTCACCGCCGAGCAAGCACTTACGGCACAACTCTCCAACCAAGCCCTGCACGACTCGCTGACGGGACTTCCCAACAGGGCACTGTTGGCAGACCGATTGGCCATGGCGCACGACCGCCAAGTTCGTCACGGAGGTTGCAATGCGATCTTTCTGTTGGATCTCGACGATTTCAAGGGGGTGAACGACACCTTTGGACATCAGATCGGCGACCAGTTGCTGGTAATCCTGGCCCGCCGGCTGGAGAAGGTGACCCGCTCTCCGGACACCCTTTGCCGCTTCGGAGGTGACGAATTCATCTACTTGGCCGAGGGCATAGCTGATGAAACTGACACCGAGAAGATCATCCAACGGTTACTCGGCGTGTTTGCTGAGCCATTCCTCGTCGCTGGTATCAAAATAGAACAGAGCACAAGTATCGGGGTGGCGGTGTCCGATGCCGCGGGCGACAAGAGCTACGAAAGACTCGTCCAGAACGCCGACACCGCCGTCTATGAAGCCAAGCGCCAGGGCCGGGGACGGTACGTCCTGTTCACGCCGATCATGAACGAACAGGTATCGGAGCGCTTCGCGCTTACCCAAGAACTCGGCCACGCTCTGGCGCTTGACGAGCTTTCGATGCACTACCAACCGATCGTTGACCTAGGTTCTGGTGAGGTCGTTGGTTACGAAGCCCTGATGCGCTGGCAGCACCTCGCGCGAGGATGGATTCCCCCTGACGTGTTCATTCCTCTGGCCGAACAGAGCGAGCTCATCGTGGAACTCGGCTCCTTCGCCTTAGGCGAAGCTACTACTGCCGCAACTTCCTGGAACAAAGCGGTTCATGATCCCCCCTATGTGGCGGTCAATCTCTCAGCCCGGCAGTTCTACGACCGCAACCTGTTGTCACACATCGCAGAGGTGCTCGCATTGAGCAAGCTTGTGCCAGAGCGCCTGGTACTGGAGATCACCGAGGGCGTGGCACTCTTCGACATCGACTCGGCAGTTAGAGTGATTGAACATCTCAAGCAAATGAACGTGGTGGTGGCGCTGGACGACTTTGGGACTGGGTACTCGTCACTCTCCTACCTAGTGAAGTTGCGGCCGCAAATCATTAAGATCGACCGTAGTTTTCTGAGCCTTGCACCTATCGACACATCTGCAGTGCGGTTACTCGGGGCGATAGTCCAACTCTGTCATAACTTGGACATGGTCGTGCTTTCGGAGGGAATCGAGACGCAAGAACAACTCGCGCTACTTTCCGATTTGGGGTGTGAGTTCGGCCAGGGCTACCTGTTCTCACCGGCGGTACCGGCGCAGGAGGTGCCCGCGTTGCGTGATCTAGTGCTACGGATCTGGGCTGACCGCGCGATCTGAACTTCCAACGACGGGGCCACGATCCAGAGTGCCGTTTCCCGAGAGAGGCACACTCGAAGATTGACGGCATCGAACGCCCGATATGAAGATGGGGCAACCTCGCAATTGCGTCTGGTGATGGACCCTTCGGATTCTCGTCCCCAGCCTGCAGACAGGGCCGAATGCAGCAACTACGATCGGTAGAGCCCAATTGAGATTGCGGAGTTCCCATCTCCGAACAGCGCGCTAACGAGTCTTATGCTCTGGGCGTGGACGACAATTCTGTGTCAGTAGCGCCAACCAGTGCCTACAAGTCCTGGCTGCCTCGCTTGACTCGCTCGGCGATGCTCGATCTTCGCCTCTGGATGATCGGCTTCGGACTTCTGATAGGTGTCGTCTTTCCACCAGTCGTTGTTCTTCTTGGCGTGCCTCGCGCGACCGCGATTCGACCCGCGTTCTTCGCCTTCACCATCGCCGCGGGGCTGATCGTGGCCGGAGTGAACTACCTGCTTGCCCGCGGCGTGGTAGGCGTCCGTGTTCGCTCGCTCGCGAGCGGAATGCGCCGTGTTGAAGTCACGCTCGTCGAGGCCGCGTTTCGTGGTGATTGGTCCGGCTGCGACCCCGAGTCGTGCAAGGTACCAAGTGACTCAACCGACGATTTGGGGGAAGTTGCGTCCTCATTCAATCGTCTCGTCGAGAGCCTGGCCTTCTCACATCAAGTCTCCGGAGGCGTGAGGGCCGTCTCGGAGGCTCTGACTTCCCACCTCGAACTTTCGGCTCTGGCCGAGTCAGCCTTGAAGCAACTGATCATTCAGACCCATTGTGACGCCGTGTGTTTGATTGTCGCCAATCACGGACGTCCAGAGGTCGCCGGATCGCGCGGAATCCTCAACCCCGCGAACCTCGTGGTTTCTGAGCCGGTGTCGACAGTTCTTCGAACGGGCGAAGCCATCACCCTCGATCTCCCTGACGACGTTCTCGTCTCTGGATCTCTCGTCGATTTTGTCCCGAGTCAGGTCCAAATCCTCCCAATTCGCTTCGGCACCATAGTTGTCGGTGTGCTCGTGGTCGGGTTTGCTGTTGCGAGCCCGCCAGAGGCAATTCCAGTGCTTTCAGCGTCGCTGCCTGGACTTGCGGTCGCGCTCAACAATGCTCTCAACCACGAGGACTTGCAACGTGTCGCCGCCGTCGATCCGTTGACTGACGTTTACAACCGTCGATTCGGATTGCAGCGGTTGAGTGAGGAGTTCAGTCGGGCGGTCCGGACGGGAGATCCATTGGGCGTCCTGATGTACGACCTCGACCATTTTAAAGCCGTCAATGACACGTACGGGCACTTGGTCGGAGATCGCATCCTCCAATCAGTTTGCCGCAGCATTCGCCGAGTCCTTCGCGAAGGCGATGTCCTGCTGCGCTACGGCGGAGAGGAGTTCCTCGTGATACTCCCCGGCGCGGGGCGGTCTGACCTTGAACTGATGGCAGAACGACTACGGCGCGTAGTCGCTGATTCTTCGGTTACCGAAGGCAGTCAGTCCATCACGGCCACAATCAGCATCGGGGCTGCAGGACTACCGAACTCGACCATCACCGGGTTTGAGGAGTTGGTTGGCGCGGCCGATGCCGCGCTCTACCTCGCCAAGGAGGGTGGACGAGACCGCTGGGTGGTCGCGTAGGGCCCATCGATCGGTTCCACCACGACTCGACGTTCGAGATTTGGAAGCAGTGACGTGCTGAACACCGCCGTCACGCATTCGGTCTCTGTGACTCATCAACTGGAAGGTCCCCGCCGAATGACAGGATGTGGGCAGGGTACAGCTAGGTGACTGGATTCGGTCCAATTGGAATGCCGCGTGTTACTGGCTCGAAGGCACCGGAATATTCCTACCGGCGAGTACCACCAGAGTTTGCTGACAGGTCATAATGTGCTTTAGAAGTGACATTAGGGGGCAGGTGTCGGAGATGCACAGAAACGTTGAACGCGACCGGCTTGCCTAGGTCCTTCCGGAAGGTCACCGCCACTGACCAGACGCTCCTCGACGTGATCCCCGACGGGATTATCTTCGTAGACGACGCTGGTGTTATCCGCGATGCGAACAGAGCCTTCGTCGATATGAGTGGCTACGCCGCTGATGAGATCGTCGGCCAGAAGGTCGAGGTGCTGGTCCCCTCCAAGTTCAAGAAGAAGCACGTCAAGGATCGCCGCGGATATCAGGGGAAGCCGACTTCTCGCCCCATGGCGTATTGGCGTGACCTCGCGCTCGTCAAGCGAGACGGGTCCGAGGTATCGGTTGACATCACGCTCTCGCCGCTGGTCGTTGAGGGCAGGGGCTGGTCCATCGCGGTCGTTCGCGACAACAGTGCAAGGAAGTCGGCGGAGGACGCCCGTCTCGAGGCGGAAACGCGGGCCTTGGACCTCGAGAGGGAAGTATCTAGCGCAATCTACTCGAGCGAGGAGCGATTCCGCCTGGCGTTCGAAGACAATATGGCTCCGATGGTGTTCAGCGATTTGAACGACCTCGCCATCGACGTCAACGAAGCCTTCTGTAAGATGGTCGGCTTCTCAAAGGAGGAACTCCTCGGCCACGATTCACAGCAGTTCACGTATCCAGGTGACGTCGGAGTCACCGAGGCCGCCCACGAACGTTTGAAATCCGGCGAAATCGGTCAAATCCGCTACACCAAGAGGTACCTCCGCAAGGACGGCCGGGTCATCATGGCCGAGGTGTCGAGATCAGCGGCGCGCGACCCCGAGGGCACGATCCTCTATTTCGTCAGTTCGGAGCGAGACATCACCGCCCAGGAGGAGCTCACTAAGCAGTTGCTCCACCAGGCCCTCCACGACTCACTGACGGGTCTTCCAAACCGGGCGCTCTTCGAGGACCGACTCGCTCAGGCGCACGCGCGGATCTCCCGCCAGGGTGGACTCGGGGCGGTCTTGCTCCTGGACCTTGACGATTTCAAGGGGGTGAACGATACCCACGGTCACCTCATCGGCGACCAATTGCTGGTGGGGATCGCACGACGGTTGGAGCTGGTGACTCGCTCGTCGGACACGTTGTGTCGTCTCGGGGGCGACGAGTTCCTCTATCTGGCCGAGGGTCTGACGTCAGCGGCCGAAGCCGACGAAGTGGCGACTCGACTGCTCGACGTGCTCACCGAACCCTTCGCGTTCGACGGTCTGATTCTCGACCAGCACGCCAGCATTGGCGTCGTGATCTGCGATGGGTCGGTCTTGGACTGCAACACGTGCATCCAGGAAGCCGATATCGCGCTCTACGAGGCCAAGCGACAGACGCGCGGCCATCACGTCGTCTTCACCCCAAGCATGCAGCAGGTGGTGGCCAACCGATTCTCTCTGGCCCAGGAGATCCGCCCGGCACTGACGGCCGGTAACTTGGCGATGCACTACCAGCCGATCGTCGATCTGGTCACGACCGAGGTGGTGGGCTTCGAGGCTCTGATGCGCTGGCACCACCCCGAGCAGGGATGGATCCCGCCCTCGGTGTTCATACCGCTGGCCGAGCAGAGCGACGTCATCCTCGAGCTCGGTTCATTCGCGCTACGAGAGTCGTTGGCGGCGGCCCATTCGTGGGACCGGATTGGTGATCGAACGCTCTCGCCGTTCATCACCGTCAATCTCTCCGCGCATCAATTTCACCATCCCGGCCTGGTTGCGATGATCGAAGACGCTCTTCGAGAAAGCGGACTGGAGGCCACGCGTCTGATCATCGAGATCACCGAGAGTGTGGCGCTGCTCAACGCCTCAGAGACCATGGACACCTTGTCGGACTTGAGGAGTCGGGGCATCACAATCGCGCTCGATGACTTCGGTACTGGTTACTCCTCGCTCTCGTACCTGGCACTGTTGAAGCCCAACATCATCAAGATCGACCGTTCGTTCGTCAGTCCACCTCAAGAGAGCGCCCAGAACGACACCCTGCTCGAGGCGATTGTCTCGCTGGGCTTGGAGCTCAACACGACCGTGCTGGCAGAGGGAATCGAGACTAGAGAGCAGTTGGAGCGACTGCGCTCATTGGGCTGCCAGCTTGGCCAGGGCTATCTGTTCTCTCCCGCGATACCGGCGAGTGAAGTCAGCAACATGCTCGATCAGGCACCCTGGAAGAAACACGGAGCAGCGTCGTGACGGAGGCTTCGGGTTGCTCTCGCAAGTTCAGCCTACGTATGAGCAAGAATAGAGAGTTGCCCCAGGGTCCGCTTCCTCTGCGTTGAATCGCAAACATCCTCATACCAGCCACCGCCAACGGTGGTCTCTTCCTGAGATTGTCCCCCTCGGGCTCAACTTTTCACAGTCTGCAGAGCAGGTTCATCGTCGGCGGGCAGTGCGGTTCACACATTGGGGGTCAAACTGACGGGGTGTGCCCCTCATCGAGTGCACGCGCGCCGTCAAGATGAACTCCAAGCTGGCAGATGGCGTAGGCATCCGGTCCCTTCGTTGGCAACCCAGACTGTCGTTGTATCGCAGCCCTGTCAGCATTCGAGACGTGAGGCATCTACTGCGTATTCGGACGGCTAGAGGGTCCAGACACAGTTCATTCGGCGAGGTCCCGGTGGCAAGATGCGACGCAAGTCGAACGTCCCCTCGGTTCGGCGGTACCGGGCATTTGTCCAAACGTTTGTCCAAACGGTTGAGGGATATTCTTCCTAATCTCTCTGAGAATAAACTGTGACGACTGCACCCAAACGAGTTCTTGACACAGTTGCAAACGCGACCGCGGCTCTCTCTTGTGCACAAGGTCATTCATACGTTGCGAAGTCATCGGAAT
>Ga0307377_10005269_pt1 | contig 13903 bp, 14 predicted proteins | sample TR3MG_FD_202535 | JGI IMG/M metagenome (GOLD analysis project Ga0307377, IMG submission 202535) | Soil microbial communities from Risofladan, Vaasa, Finland - TR-3 | ecosystem: Environmental > Terrestrial > Soil > Coastal area > Acid sulfate soil | place: Finland: Risofladan, Vaasa | collected... | reverse complement strand
GATAAATACTGGGATACAAACAGTAGTTTTTCCATCGAATTCTCAGAGCCTCAGGTAGCATTTGGGTCTTATGGCGTTGACGTCGGCGACTTTAGTGGTCAGCTTACCATAACATACGAAGATGGCTCTACCCAAACTGTTCCTATTCCCCATACGGTGAATAGCCCCGGCGGGACTGTGATCTATTTTGGGTTCATTGATACAGACCATCCATTTATAACACTTACCTTTGGAACTACAACAGGTGATGATGTTTTTGGTTTTGATGACTTTACTATAGGCACCATAGAACAAGTAGTGCCAACGTTTAATGCAACAGGAGGAACAATCACATGCACTGAGTTCATAGATGCGAACGGGAAAGTTCACACAGACTGGATACCGGCGATAAAGTTGTATTGAGACGATAGGAAAAGAGATTTGATTTCTCTCTCTTCTCTCTTTTTTGCGTCTTCACGAGTAGAAGGATACAGGAAGCTTTGACTTTCGAATAGCTATCGCATTACTATCAACACCCAACAAGTTGACAGCCACACCTTTTTCAAATACATCCTGCAACCCTTCCATTTCAGCTATTCTCCAGCCATCTATTTACTGCAACTATATGTGCGTTGCAGTATAATAAAGGTCCGTAAAGCCCTTCGTTTAAAAGTATTGCAGTAAACAGGCTTTGCTCCAAAACTCTGGCGATTTTTAGGGTTTTGGAGCAAAGCCGTTATCGCCGGCTTTGCATTTTTAATATCATTTTTGACCGAATAAAAGTGCAAACGCTAATAAAAGTGCAAAGCCGTTATCGCCGAAAGGTTTTTATAAAAGTTTCTTTTTATCGCCGTACTCAAACTTAAAGGTTTATCCTTTTATGACCCAATGCACCATTTGACACCTGCGGCAAGGCATGCCAGAAATTGCATAGAGATAAGAATACCTCTAAACCTTGATTACAATCCTCTTCTGAATATTCTTTAAATTGGTAGAAGCCTTCTGCCTTGTCTAATCTGAGGATGGCTAACCCTTCTATCCTTTCTCCAGTTCGCTCCTCGTATGCGTGGCGATATGCGGATACTTGAAAGAGATAGTCGGGATAAATTCGTTTAGCCGCCTTTAAATCAATAAGAAAAAGCTTTCCATCGAGATAACCAACTAAATCTATCGTGCCAGCGAAACGATGATCACTCCAAACTGGTAACTCACTACTTAGAACCTCGAAACCGCTTTTGTATTTCCATTTAACGAATGCTCCAAATCCATTTTGAATCTCCTTGTCACCCCTAGAAAGAATATTAATCCAGTTAGGATTATCATCAGTGAGCAAACTATTCACAGCTTCGTGTATCAAACCACCCACTCTCAGCGCATTCTCAGAAATCTCTTGCCATGCAGGTTCTCTCCGTTTCCATATTTCCAAGCCAGGTTTTGGGATTACGTGTAAGATTGTTGTGACACTTGGTAGAATCCCTATGGGGCAGCGATAAAAATGCCCTTCGTCTGTTTCAATCAACTTTATCTCAGTGTTCATTACTCAACCCACCAATTCGGCGCTTCTGGATTCCACGCTCTTATCCCAATTTGCGTTTACCACCTCTTTTATGCACACCGCACATATTTCCTCGGTTTTATACACAAATAAACCTCTCTCTTTTCTACATTTGGAACATTTGCCAATGCCTTTAAATTCGTATTGCTCTTTATGTAGCTCCTCTAAATCCTTTATTTCTTTCGCGCTCTCCTCTTCTGGCTTCTCTATTACGTTGCCATCTTCATCTAAATCTTGGATGTTTACGATTCTTGTTGTTTGATCGCCACCACTTAGTAAGGGGATTTTTTCGTCCAAACCGTCCAAACCGTCCAATTGGTCTTGATTTTCAGACACTTCGGACATATTGGGCGATTTTTTTCACCTTACTAAAAGGTAGAGAGTTACTATTTCCGTCTTTCCTGAATATGTTGATATACAGACTTCCACTTTTTCCCAGTTCTATATACTTTTTATAATTAAGTCAGGTAATCGGGGGTAAGGGGCGACTGAGTCCCCTAAAAAAATAAGAATAAGAATAACAGAAAGAATGAGAATAGAAACGCAAGTAAGAATGACGGGTAATGATGTGAAAAATAGCGATGTTGGAAGTTGATGTGCGGAAGCATTCGCAATTGAAGCTGTAATGCAATGCTATGCGGAAGATAGGAAAGAAACCGGCATGGTGTCTTTTGGGATCTCTTTAGGTGGGCAAAACTGTAAATCACACATCATTAGGCAAATTGCAGGATGGGGCGACTAACGGGAGTATGGGAATAAACTATTCCTCTGCGACTGCTTTGCTACTTACTTACACTATGGTTCTTCATTTGGAATAGCGGGCTGCAATTGATTTGGATGAGGTCGGGATCAAAAAGGAAGAAAAGCGAAACATGCTGAAATATGCTAAGCCTGTCGCGAACCGGAATTTCATGATGTGAAGCTACGAAGTCTTTTTTTCTTTTACACTAAGATGTACTGCAAAAAACAACAATTTTATAAAAAGGTCACCAGCAAGACGGTAACTGGCACGTGTGCGAGACGTTATAAAGCGAGTGCGAGTTGTAGTCGTGCCTGAAGTTTTTTAGCGGGTGTCGGCTGAAATCAGGCAGGTGCTGTGCTTCAACCGATTTTGAGGATAATTTTGTGAGTAGTGGCGGGTGTGGGACATTATCTCTAAATCCTCTTGGATTTTCCCTTTTTAACGTTTTTACACGCTCGTATTTCACTATGTCTTTAGTATGGGTGTTGTGGGAGGGTGAAAATATGAGGGGGGGGAGATGTGCATCGCTATTCTTCCTCTATGGCGAAAAATTCCTCGTCAATATCAAGTAGATAAAGAGGGCGCCGTGAAATTCCAATTTCATTTTCAATCATAATTTCAACAATTCTTTCGCCGTCAACCATTATTATTGGAACTGCCCCCCTCCGAATAGATGCCTCTGAAGCTTCCCGCGAAAAAATTGATGTTGTTAAAAAAATCCCTTGATCAAACTGACCGGAAATTACACCACGAAAGCGGTCAATCTCTGGGCGTGGAACTGTTCCGCTCCACCTTTTACATTGAAATGCTGCGTTGATTTTTACTATCCCCTGTCTCAGTTTACCATGTCCATCAATTCCACCATCGTGGGATTGTTGAGTAACTACAATTTCATTAAATCCCATTGCTTCTAGAAGTTGTCTTGCAAAATGTTCAAATTGTGTTGGCGTAAAGTTGTTTAAGCGATCTAATAATCGTGTCCTCACAGCGTTTTCATGTGTTTCCTTTAGATCTAGTAAGGTAATCTCTTCTGGAGGCGGTGGGACATCCCCTCTTATGCGTTGTCTACCGAGATCCGTTATTTTCCATACACCATAAACAGAACCATCAATTTCTCCTTTATTTATGAGTACTTGACGCGCCCATTGAACTTTGTTGTGCCATTTGTGTATACTCGGATAACGCTCCATACGCCGTTCAAGATCTTCCTCAGTCAATTCTGGGAAATGCTGTGCAACCTTATCATAAATGTCTCGTGGACGAACTTCACCTCCTGCTCCATCTATTTCAGTTAGTAAAGGAATCTCTATTTCCTTTTGTTTTGGATACGTCATTGCTTTCCTCCCGTATAGGTGTCATAACTTCGAAGTCTTTATAAACTTTCCCCTTTATGCGGCTTCATCCCGAAAGTCGGTACAGATTGAGATGACACCATACCTATCATCTTAAGCGAGAGTAAGTTATATCACATTGAAGAGCAGATATGCTAATTGGGGGTTATGGGGTTCACTGCGGATGCCGGGTTGGGATTACTGGCAGTTCACCCAAAGGGGGATTCCCAGATCCTTCGCCCTTTCTATATAAAGCCCCCTTTTGACATTATACGCCAATACTTTCAGCGAGAGCTCTATACGTTTCAGCCAACCTTTTATGCTCTTTATATCGGGACCCCAACACCTTTTGAGGCTTGAGAACGCAGCCTCTATGATGCTTCTTATGTGGTATTCGGCCATCCATTCATCTGGATTGTCCGTATATGCCCTGAAGGATATTTGCCACGCCGGATAGCCCTTCGCCTTACCCGTAGCGTTTGCTTTGAAGCAGAGAAAGGGCTTGCCCTTTTTGTCTGCTACCGCCTGGCAGTTAGCCCTAGAAGAATACGCTTTATCTCCCGCAACCTTACCGAAACGGGGCAAATCTCTGATCAACCGTTGGAATTCCTTGGAATCCGAGCCTTTCCAATCAGTTATCGAGAAATGCAGGATTATCCCGGTTTCAACGTCCATTACGATGTGGAGTTTGAGATAATCTCTCTTGTTTGATTTGCGCTTTATTCTGATGTCAAACCATTTGCTGCTCGTTTTCAGACTAAATCCTGAGCTATCCACTGCGACATCCATGCCTCTTTGTCTCATTTGAAAGGTAACAAGTCTTGAAATCAATCGAATATACGATGTAGGCATTTCCTCCATTCCTCTCGCTATAACGCTATGCCCCGGTAGTCGTTCGCTATGCAGTTGCTGCGCTACGAACGTGTGGGATTTGAGGTATGCTTCTATACCATCGTACGACCGACTAAGGGCTATTTTCGCGATACAGCCGGCGGCGACGATCCTTGGATTCCAACATGGACGCCCAAACGAATTGCGTTCCCATGGGGCATTTGCTCTACTTACTGCACCGATTATGCACAAAATAACAAGTCTATCGAGATCCCGATTCACCTGGTTGGCGATACGCGGAGAAACTCTTCTCTTCGGCTTCCCCATATTGAGGTATTTTGTTGCATATTCTTAAATAAGTACTATTTCCTATGCACAAATCGCGGAATGGATGCCTTGTGGAAATACAAGGATTACGCGTGCTGTTGGATATAGTTTATGCCCTATAGTTTTGTGATGAAGCCCCTTTATGCCAGTCATTTTTGAGGCGCTTCTTCCATAATCGCTTCATCCCTTTCTTATCCTCATCGCAAAGGGCAGGTTCACGTAGTGCTTTTAGGAGTGGTAGGAAGTTTCTTATCGCCAGAGCCGCTACCTGAAGCTAACTTTGAAGTTAAAAGCGAAGCGGACATTAAAGAAGCACTCCTAAGGGTAACCAAAAATCACAAGTCAACTACGTAATAATCAAAATTCTCTTATATTTTCCGCGAGCGTTTTTTTAGTTAAGGTTTTTGCGAAGTAAAAAAGTTATAGTACAGGTTCTTTTTATAAGGGGCCTGACCAGTAAGGGGCCAAGCCCCCCTTACCAACCCTCCTAACCAAAAAGAAATTAGTTTTGGATCAAACCTTTTTCTAAAAGGTTTGTAAAAGAAAAAGCGTAGCAACAACTTTTTAATCTCCCTTACCATTCTTTTTCTTTATGCACCAATCACTCGTACAAACCGTAATCCCGATATTCTCAATCATTTTAGTCGGGTATGCGATTGGCAAATTCAAAAAAGTAGATATTCAAGCCTTCGTTGATTTCATCGTTTATATCGCAGGTCCGTGTTTAATCTTCGCGTCTATCTCACGAAGTGATATCAACCTAACAGATTTTACCACGATAGCCAGCGCAGCATTAGCAATCATCCTCATCATGGCCTTTGCCACTTATCTCATCTTTAAACTAACCAATTCAGACAGAAAAGGATTATATTTACCCATGGTCTTTGGCAATACGAGTTATTTAGGCTATCCAGTTGCATTATTCGCTTTTGGCATGGACGGCTTGTCACGAGCGGTGGTCTACGATATGATGAACTCTCTGGTTATCTTCAGCCTAGGCATCTATATCGTGCATCACAAAAACGAGCTGCAAGAAGCATTTAAAGTTCCGTTACTCTACGCGGTGGTAATTGGCTTGGCAGTCAATCTCTTGCAAATTCCCGTTCCCGATTTGGTATTCACACCAATTGAACTGATCGGAATGATCACCATCCCCTTAGCATTGCTCGTGCTCGGCTATAAACTGACGGAGATAAAGATAAGCGCCGTGAAAATAGCACTTCTCGCTTCTGTATTCAGGATTGGTGGCGGCGTTTTGGTTGCCCTTATGATAATCAATCTCCTGTCCATAGACGGATTAGTAAAAGACATCATAGTGCTTCAGGCAGCAATGCCATCTGCGGTTATGGCAATGATATTAGCCGCTAAATACAACAGAGACGCTTCTTTAGTGGCTTCGGTCGTTCTCATTACCACGGTTCTCAGTGTAATCTCGATACCGCTCATCTTGTATGTTCTATAACCTCCTCGGTTATTATGCTCACAGAAATTGTGGAAACAGCCTGGTATGCTTACCTTTACTTACTGCCTTCCTTTTCCCCGCTCAACCGGGCTGCTTATTATATCTTCATACTCATCTTGGCTCAGGTATTGAGGCGCATATTCAAAGCCTTGCTTTTCAAGTGTTGAGACAAAAGCCCGTAAGTGATTCCTTGACTCTTTCATGAGGTTTTCGTACACCAGCGTTATGTCCTCGTTATCCGTTTCGGCCATGTATTCTTTTAAATCAAGTATGTAAATATCCTCTATCGCAGCACCAACTTCTAAAGCATCGCGTAGTGAATTGCTTCCCTGATCCACAAGGTTATCATAAAGCTCCTGAGTTCTGGATTACTAAACGTTCCAATTGTATCAACGGCCGGATCCTCTAATCCATATTTATCGATCAGTGTCTTAACCGCATCCGTATGGGTTTGTTTCGAGCGTGCAATGTTATCAAAAATCGCTAAATCCCACTCCCCATAGAGCATTAGATAAACATCATGCGCCAACTTCTCTTCTTCTCTCATATAAAGAATGCCGTCCTTTTCAGCATCACTCAAAGTTCCCGCAGGCATCTGGTCAATAGTAGACCTAAGCGCAGGTTCATCTATCGACGTTGCTACCAGTCTCATCGACGATCACAATATCTTGAGGTGTCTCCGGTCGGCTGATAAAGTAAAGGATCAGTACTACTACCAGAACAATAACCACGCCCCCTAACAATACGAGTTTTTTGTTCATACCATATGGTTAGTATATATGGCACCTATCCTTTTACAACCCTTATTTCCACAACCACCCGAATAAGCCTTTATCATTCAGTTCATTCAGGGCTACCTGCTGTAATCTCGTCTGTTCCTGCTCCACATTCTGTATTTGCTCCTGCAGTATGGCCCGCACTTGTTCGTCACAATCACACTCTTCCTGTAATTGCTGGAGCTCTCGAATCCGTTCCTGGTTTTGAATCACCTGCTGTTCTATCTCCTGTGCAGCCTCCTCATCACCGCCGGCAAAGAATCGTACAATGGTATTCCGTGCCTGTATGCGCTCCTCTGCTTGAATCGTCGCTTGTACAGACGTATTAATCTCGTCCGCAATTTGGGAAACCTGAGGCCCAATACTGCCCACTAACTCCTCCATTGCAAACAAAGACTGAACGGCTAACCGTACTTTATTTTGATTTAGATATACCAATTGCTGATGCTCTTCTAATGATTGGATTTCTTGGTTCATCTCTCGCTCTCTTTGTTCTATCATCTCATGCAATTCGCTGGCATTTTGAACTCTCACTTCCTCCCTTTGTTGAATCTGGAGCGTTGCATTTTCTCCCACATTCTGTGTTTCTTGCTCCACCTGTTCCTGCTGAGTTTGACCGATGCCTTGCCCGGATTCATTTAATCCTGCTTGTTGACTTTGATTAACGCCTTGTCCGGATTCATTTAGTCCTGCTTGCTGACCTTGGCCCGTTTCATTTAATTCAGCACCCTGTAGTCCGGTTCCCGGTTCATAAATGCCACTCTGAGCAGCAGCCGCTGCAGAAACCACGGACAAAAATAGAATTAAAACCAGTACTGACGGTATTGCTTGTTTCATATTATTAACATACGCTTTCACGTATATAAAGATTTCCTCCGTTTAGAAGTCGCTCGACCCGAAAAACAGATCATTTACCTTTTCAGGCCTCTACCGTTCTCGCATGCTGATTTTGTGTCGTAAACTAAATCATATCGTGGCAAAAAGAGTGTCAGGTATTTACTTAGAGTAGCTTTTTATCAATGTATCCTAAGTTATAAAAGAGGGGAGGGGCAGTAGGGTAGCCAGGTTATCCTCGTGGCTTTGGGAGCCATGGACCCCAGTTCAAATCTGGGCTGCCCCATCAATCTAACTTTCTTTCAAAAGAAAGTTTGATCAAAGAAACTTCTATGGGAGAAAAGATTTATCAAAAGAAGGTTTTTTCCACAAACACTTTTTTAAAAAGGGATTAGAAGAAAAGTTAATCAAAGAAATATGAAAAATTTCTGGATATTTTATGATAACAAGAGCGCGGAAGCGGTTCCACCGGTAAAAGAAGCACTTAACACGGTATTTGGAATGGAGACCGATGAAGTGTCCCAATTGGACGCAGCCGAGGTAAAGGGCGCTTTTAACTTGAAGAGAAGGCAATACAATGCGTCAAAGCTCATGAATTATCTTATCCAAAGCACCTCGGAAGCAAGGTCAACCGAGCAATTTCTAGCTCTGTGGATAATAAGCGATGACTTATACGTGCTTGGCATGAATTTCGTATTTGGCGTTGCTCACCCAGGTAAAGCGGCGTTGCTCTCTACGCACAGGCTTGATTCTTTAGATTTGATAAAAAAGGAAGCGATTCACGAAACGGGGCATGTTCTTGGGCTACAGCACTGCACCAACGACTGCGTGATGCAATTCTCCAATTCGTTATACGAAGCAAAGGAGAAACCCGCTACGCTGTGCGCGCGATGTCGAACTTTCTTACTCGTTCGATAATAAAGAAGGAAACAAACACTCAATAATACGTAAAATCTCCGCGCTTCTCTTTCTGTATATCCCTTCTATTTTCCCGTGGCCCTTACCCATAAAACACCCGTAAAACATATGCAGGCGACTCTTATGCTTAGGATTATCAATGAAGCACACAAATTTTGGCGATGGTTTTATTTATACTTTGGTGTTAAGTCTTCTTCGGTCATTTTTTTGACGTTTAGGAAAGAAAGAAGAAAATGAAAACGAAACAAAAAGCTAAAGAAGAAGAAGAAGAATCGAAAGCAACACAATCTTTTCTGAAGTGCGGTTTATGCGCAGCGCTGGTCGTGAGTCTTGCGCTCATGGCGTTTACCATGACGGCAAGTGCAGGTGTCATTAACGTGCCCGACAACCAGCCCACCATCCAGGCGGCGATCAACGCCGTGGATGCCGTTAATCGGACGATAGAGGTTGATGCTACCACCTATAGCGCAACAGAAACCGTCGATGTGAACAAGTCGAATATCACCATACGGTCAATAAACGGGCGGGCAGTGGTTTCAGCAGGCGGGGCAAACGATCACGTGGTCAACATCACCGACCAGACGAACGTCACACTCGACGGCTTCACGATACGCGATGCTCAGGGCACCTCTGGATCTATAGCAGGCATCTACATGAATAACGCGAGCGAGTGCACCATCTCGAACACCATCGTGACGAACATCTCCGCCACGGGGGGTGTCCAAGTCTACGGTATCGATCTGTTCTTTTCAGACAACAACACGTTCAGCACAACCACCGTTTCGAACGTTACGGCAGGAGACAACACGTATGGCATCGCAACTTTACAATCAAACAATAACACGTTCCGCTCAACCACCGTTTCGAACGTTACGGCAACCACCCTCAACGCCAGGGGGATCAGCATTGGATATTCTTCAGATAATAACTCGTTCGAGATACGCACCGCTGTTTCAAATGTTACTGCAAACCAGTTTGCCACGGGCATTGGCGTAGAATATGCAGCGAAGAACCGGTTTGATACGACCTTGGTTTCCGGGATTAATGGTACGCGTGCCTCGGGCGTTTATCTTTACCGGCCTGAAACACAAGAGAATGTGTTTAACGACACGATGATTAGCACGCTCACGGCAACCGAGACCGTCAGCGGTGTTTACTTCGCAAATGGAGCAACAAACAACCGGTTTACCGACACGGCAATTTCCGATCTCTCTTGTCAAGAGGCCTACGGCGTTTACTTTTGGCTGGGTAACGACAACTCGTTTACCAACACTTCCATCTCAACTATCACGGCAGTCAACGACACCTACGGCGTTTATCTCGAAGATGCAACCAACAACAACTTCACCGGGACCGCCGTTGCCAATCTCTCGTGCGAAAATGCCTACGGCGTTTTCCTCAACCAATCGGATAACAACTCGTTCACCGACACGGCCGTCTCTTCACTTAACGCGACCGACGATGCCAACGGCATCTATCTTTTAACTTCGGATAACAACAACTTCAGCTCCAACACCTCCGTTTCCTCTGTTACGGCAACCAACAGGTACGCCCGGGGCATCGACCTGATGTATTCAGACAACAACATCTTTCGCGGAAGCACCGCCGTTTCTACTATTACGGGTGTTGACGTCGCCATCGGCATAGGGCTGCATGCTTCACGAAACACCTTCAGCTCCAACACCTCCGTCTTTAACATTACGGGAGCTGACAAAGCCTACGGCATAGGGCTGGAATGGTTTAGCGACAACAGCACCTTCAGCTCCAACACCTCCGTTTCCCGTATTACGGCAACAGACAGTGACGCCTACGGCATCTTAGTGACCGATTCAAGCAAAAACACCTTCAGCTCTAACACTACCGTTTTCAATGTTACAGCATCTGAGACTACCTACGGCATCTCTCTAGCTGATAATTCAGACAACAACTCGTTTACCGATACCACCATTGCCAATCTCTCGTGCAACCAATCGTACGGCATCTCTCTAAACAACGCGGACAACAATTCGTTTAATACCACCACCGTTACCGGGCTCAACGCAGCAATATACGCGCAGGGCATCTTCCTTTCGCAATCAAATAACAACAATTTTAGCACACGCACCACCGTTACCGACCTTACTGCAGTCAATGCTGCCGTCGGCATCTTCCTCGGGAGTTCAAGCTTCAACTCGCTTGAGACGACGTTCGTTTCGTACCTCAACGCAATCTCCGGTGACGCCATCGGCATTCAGCTCGCCGCGGGCTCGAACGACAATCTATTCAGCGGAACCGTGTCAATCTCACAGCTTGCTGCACCAGCAAATGAAAGCTACGGCATCGACGTGATCGCCTCTAACAATAACCGGTTCAACTCAGACAAGGTCATCTCACAGCTTACCGCGGGTACTGACGCCTACGGCATCTATCTATCAGGTGCAGACGCCAACGAATTCTATGGGTTCACCATTTTCGGCTTAACCGCTGCTGCCCCGACGACGACCTACGGTGTTCACATCAGGGCTTTTAGCGCTAACAATACGATCGCGGACAGTGAGATACGGGACAACCACCATGGGATATGGATCGAGAACTCGTCCGGTAACACGATCATCCGTAACATGATCATCAACAACTCAATCGGAGGCGCGGATACGGGCGTGCACGTCACCGAGAATGCTGATTGGAACAGGATAAACGAGAACTGCATCTACGATAACGTGCTGCAGGCATTTGACGATGGGGCAAATAACAACTGGACAGGCAACTTCTGGTCGCCGCCACCGGGCGTAACGGGTGATTACACGATTCCGGGAGGGGCCGGAGCGAAGGACTACCATCCCTTGGGCTACTGTCCGATGTGTACCGTTCAAGTGCCCGTACTAACACCACAGGGAATACTCGCATTGCTGAGCGCGCTTTCGGTCGTTTTAGCATTGAGCGCGGTAAGAAAGAAAAAATAAGGGCTTAAGCCCTTTCTTTATTTATTTGTATAGCTATACGAAATAGAACCGGGGAATAAACAAGGAGAATGCTTTGTTTGTGCAGGAAAATTTGGGAACGAAACGGGAGCCTCTCGAAAGTGGAATAAACTTATTTTGATATGGGAGATAATAACATGAGTGATAGGATAGTACTGTTGTGGATTGACAGAGATAGATGACTGAAACTTTGCTAAAAGGGATATATGCGGAGGTGATACTGATAAGAGAAAAACTTGCGTGCTTGAAAAACCTGAAAAAAGAAGTTTTATTCTGAAGTTTCATGTATAAGACTGTGGTTCACAAATGGATAGCTAAAAAGCTCAGAGCTTCTCCAAAAGCATAGTTGAATACATTTGCTTCATTATTAGAAACTGTGAAAACAAATCCACTTCCTTGGAGAGATTTTGACTTGAAGAAGATCGCGAGCGTAGAAAATACTTACAGAGTGCTGATCGGAGACTACAGAATTGCTTATTTCATTGAAAAGGAGAAGGAAACAGTACATATCTTGAAATTTGAGACGAGAGGAAAAGTTTATAAAAAGTAGTAAATTATAAGTAAAGACATAAACCGAAAAACTTTTAAGAACCGATTAAATTAGTATAGCTTAACCTATATCCTGTTATAATTAGAAACGATAATAGCGAAAGGGAATGAAAAACAAAAACTTAGTGGACGTTGCAACAAACAAAACCGTAGTAGTGAGTGTCGTGATAATAGTCGTGCTCATTGTTGCTACCGCAAGCTTCGCTTATATCGCTTTTTGGCAACAGAATGATGAATCAACGGGACTTGAAGTCGTGGATATTAAAATCACAGAGCCAAAACCATCTATAATAAGCGATAGATCCATCACCATTGACTACGGCGAATCAGTCACACTCAACGTTACCGTGAAGAACAAAGGCGAAAATATCACCTCTGGAGACGCTTATTGTGTTGGTATAGCGGTGATCACCAGTGCAGGAGACGAATACTGGCGATTACCTCCTGACCAATTTATCGGGGTAGATTTGGGTCCCGGAGGAACGTCACAACACACATTCACAGCGATAAATATAAGGGGACGTCCGTTTAGGGGTGAATGCGATATTCAGGCATATATCAAATCGGTAGAGACCGATGAAATAATTGCTCGCAGCGACATCGTGACTGTTGAAATAATGTATCCGGCATCATCATCCTGATTATTACTACTCTTTTCTCTCCTTCTTCCTTCCATGATATTCTATAATGAATACGACCAATATCACGAACAGAGCACCAAAGAGGAACCATAGCCCAGGATGAGCAAAGATGTCAAACCCAAAACCTGTATCTAATGCCTTCTCTGGTGATGGTGTCAGTGTAGGTGCATACATTGGTGCAGGGGCTTCTTGATCAGCTATACCCCTTGTGGCCTCTTCCCACTCTGGAGTTTTCAGTTTCATCATTAAAACTTCTATCGCAGCAGAACCAAACACCGCAAAAACGATCACCGTTAAATATCGTTTCAATGCCGCGATAACATCCTTTTTGTCTGCCTTACCGGGTGCGATGACAACGAATTTACGCTGTGGCGCGTATATCTTCACGGTTTTCATCTTCCTGCTATATTTCGTCCGCTCTACCTTCACCAGCCCTGCATCGTAAAGCTTCTCAAGATTGTACTGCACGGTAGTTAAAGGAATATCAAGTTTCTCCGCAATCTCCGATGCCGAACGTGGTGTGGATGCAAGAGCTTCTAAAATGTTCCGCGCGGTATCACTTGAAATGACTTGAGAGATTTTCTTCGAATTTTTGTCGTTTAAAGGCAAAATGAGCAATTTTTCATCGTTGGCATCAGCACCTTCAGCCATTTCATTCCGGGTATTGCTCTTATTTGGATTGGGAATCATTCACTCTATTTTTGTTTTCCCTGCTTTTAAACTCATCTATAACTTCAACTCGGTTCGTAGCTTACGAAAATCATATAAACGATGAAAACCTATGAGTTTTGTAGGTGAGGTAATAAAGATGGAGAAATATACAAAAATCGCGGCTGTCATTGTGCTATGCGTATTAGCAGCTTCAGCAGGTTTTTTCGCCTCTTCATTATCAGAGTTGAAGGGGCCAGCAGAATATTCTGATGAGGACACTTGGGGAGGTAAAGGATTACCAGCACCGGCAGTAGCACCGATTCCCGTGCCAGCAGAAAGAGAAACAC
>Ga0307377_10005268_pt1 | contig 13904 bp, 11 predicted proteins | sample TR3MG_FD_202535 | JGI IMG/M metagenome (GOLD analysis project Ga0307377, IMG submission 202535) | Soil microbial communities from Risofladan, Vaasa, Finland - TR-3 | ecosystem: Environmental > Terrestrial > Soil > Coastal area > Acid sulfate soil | place: Finland: Risofladan, Vaasa | collected... | reverse complement strand
GGGAGCGCACCGGAAGTGGGATCGAACTCCCTGCCCTGTTGGCCGGACATTCTTTGGATGAACTCCGGCGACGACGTGCGCAGCATGTCGATGGCGCCCTGCCAGAGGCCTCGTGCCTGGGCCTCGGAGGTGGCCTGCCCCACCTGCCCGTAGCGACGCTCGATGTTCTGGTAGAGACGGTCGATGGCTCCCTTGTTCGCTGCGGTGACCCTGGGGTCGCGCCTCTGGCGATCAAGGTCCTCTAGGATGCCCCTGAGGCGGTCGGCATAGGGGAGCCGGATCGCGTTAAGGCGCTCGAAATCGCTTCTTCGCGCCTCGCGCGTCTCACGGCGCGCACTCTCCCTGGCGCCAACCAGACCAGGCTGCTCGGCGTAGCGACTGTTCTGGTCCTCGCGGAGCCTTCGCTCAAAGTTCTGCTGGCGAAGAGCGGCGGCCCGTCGCCCCATCCTCCCCTGGAAGGACCCGTGGCGCCTTACGGCGGCCTGCTCGTCTCCCATGTTTTCGGTCATCCAAGTCGCGCTGGCCGCGCGATTTGTGTTCCAGTTACCCTTGGCAGTGTCGATGACACCTTGGCCCTGGGAGACAAACTGCTGGCCCGTAATCAGGTTTCCTTGCATGTCTTCGATCGTGGACGCCGTGACACCAGCCGCTACCGCCGCCTGGGTGTCACGTACCTGTTTGAAAGCCGCCCCTATCTCCGGCGACACCGCTTCCAGGCGCGCTTGTTGTTCTGCGCGAAACGTCCTGTAATTGGCGCCGGTACGGACCCGATCAAGTGCCCACTCAAGGCTCGGCATATTCCCGGACCGCAGGAACATCTCACGGCGAAGGTCCTGCGCCGCGTCCCTCTCCCTCGCAAAGTTCCCCGCTGTTGCAGCCCAGTAAGCCGGCGATGAGGCCTTTCGGGCCCCGAGTTCGGCCTCCGCCAGCTTATGCTGGATCTTCAGCCAAATATCCTGAACCTTGTCCCAGACTTTCATGAGCGTGCCGACGAACACCCACAGGTAGCCCTTGGCGGAGTCGAAGGCGAAGTGAACGCCGTCCTTGATGGCGAGGGCCGTCTCAACGAATGCGAGCTTGAATTCAGTCCACTTGTTCTTCAGCAGAGGCAGGCCGATGTTCGACATCCAGTGGAATCCGACTCGGATTCTGTCGTAGAAGTCCAGGAACTTGTTCTTGGCCTCAACCCAGCCCAGGCCCCACGGCTCAAGGATTCCGTCAACAAGGGCGACGGTGAACTTGCCCACCAGTGCGAGGGTTCGTTGGAGAACGCCGGCAATACCGGTTTCGAAGTCGGTTCCACCCTTACCGGTGAAGTAGCCGACGACGGTGTCCCAGCCCTTGCTCCACTCTGCTGGGTCAAACAGCCTCTGAATGAAGCTCCACGCCCAATCGGCCAGGGTTCCGATCGCCCGTCCGATGTTTTCGCCCCATAGAGTGGCGTTTTGGGACAACGTGTTCCAGTTGGAGTCGAACCAGTTGTTCACCTGTCCGAGCAGTCCGTTGATCTCGTTTTTGAGGGTCAGCCCCCAACCGGCTACCGAGGTTCTGGTGCCGAGCTCGAACCACAACTGCAGCTTCTGGAACATGAGCCTCGTGTTGTCACCTAGGGTTCCGATCATCTCCGGAAAGAACTGCTTGGCGATCCACGTCGGAATGCCCCCTAGGATTCCGTCGAACGTTTCAACGATGCCGAGCGATAGCGCCTGGACTGACCTAAGGAAGAGGACCATAGGGCGCTTGGTGATTGATTCGTCCTTGAGAGCCTCCCCGAAATCGTTGAGAGCCACCCCGATTCCGGTAATGGCTGCTACTCCGTGGAACGTGTCCTTCGCGAAGTTGAAGATTGTCGAGCCGAGATTGTTGATGCTTCCGGCGACTGGGTTCCCGATTACAGGGATGACTCTGATCGCACCAATGAGGAGCTTGGCCGGAATAATCGTCGATGCGAATGCGGTCGCCAGCACGCCGGCGGCCGCACCGACTCCGACCAACACCTTGCCGATGCCTACTAGGTAGGGCTCAAGTTTTGTCCAAAGCGGCGAGTTGACGACCCTCTGGGTGAGCTCGGAGATCGCATCGTTGAAGCGCTTCAGGACAGGGATCGCGCCCTGGAACGCTTTACTCAACGTCTTCGCGAAAGCGGTGCCTACAATGGTCTTGAACATCTCGGTGAGGTTCTTGATCATCTGCAGGGCGTGGGCTCCGATTGTACGGAGCGAGTCTGATAGATCCTCAAAGGAGGCCAGCCCGGCCCCATCGATCTTGATGTTCTTGTTGAAGTCGGCTAGAGCGTCTTTCTCTTTTTGAGCCGCCGCAAGGGCGCCAGGCACCATCAGCAGACGCTTGGTCGTCTCATCCGCCCGCTCCTGCATTTGGCGCATGAACCGGTCTGCCCGAATGTCTCCCTCGCCTCCTAGACTGTCATAAATCGACTTAATGCTCTGGGCGTAGGCAATGGGGTCCTTCTGACCCAGAGCAGTGAGCTGGTTGACTTCCTCCATCTGGAGTCCGGCCTCGAACAGGGCCATGGTCAAGCCGTCGAAGGTGTCCGACAGACCAAGGAAGACGTCGGCGTCCTTCTGCGCCTGCGTCATGAAGCGCTCTTGCTGCTTACGAGCCATGTCGATGCCCTTGGCGATGTCCACGCCGTAGGCCTTGGAGTAGACAGTCCCGACCTTCATCGCCGTCACGATCAGCCTGTCTGCATCGCCGGTAACGGCGCGGCTGAACTTCAGCATGGCCGACTCGGCATACAGGGTGAGCTTCCCCATCTGCTTCATCATGCCGGGGATCTCGAACTTCTTCTGGAACTTGGCAGTGGCGCCCAGCATGTCATCCATGCTGAGCCCGAGATGGTGGACTCTAGAAGTCAGCTCGACCACCTCGGCGGCGCTCATGCCGAAGAGGTCGACGAGGTTGGCCTGCGCCCGTAGGCTCCTGTGCTGCGCGGCCGTCATGTCGGAAAAGACGTTCGTCGTCTTGTCGATGGTCTTGTTGAACCCGCCCATCACCCTGCCGGTACGCTGGTAGGCGGCGATCAGCTTGCCGGTGTTGTCGGATGACGCGCCGGTCGCGCTGGCTAGTCCTAGGGAAGCCTGTGCCAGGCGGTCGGCCTCATCTGCCATTCCGCCCATCTCGGTCGTGAGCGTGCGGATCTGCTTGTCGATCTGGAACGTCTTAGTAGACGCCAGCCGCGTAACATCCAGGGCCCGTGCGATGGCATTGAGGTTCGTAATGACGCCGCGAGCACCACGGAGCTCCGTGTGGAACGTGTACTTCTGCGGAGTTCTAAACGGTCCTGCCATTACCTACCTCTGATGCTCAGATCACCCTGAGTAGTCTATCCCAACGGTAGGGATATCGACTCGCGGGCTGATCCCGGTCGGGCCCGATGGCTGTGGAACCGTGGTCTGGTTGTTCTCCTTCGCCCGCTGTTCCTGCGCGATCGCCTGCTTCATCTTCACGTATCTATGCCGCTCGGAGCTCGACATCTGCTTCACGGTGGGAGGATCCCAACCGTAAGCTTCGGCCAGAAGCAGGACGTCGTGCTCCAGCATCGCCCGTGACCCAAGCGGAAAGAACGCCCAGAATCGCGGTCCGTCGACGGAGAGCCAACCTCGCCGGTCGTAGATGACCGGTTCCGCTACACCCATTCGAGATCGTCCAAAGACACCTCCATATCCGGGTTGGAGAAAAAAACCTGACCGAGATCCAGGTCGAACTTGAAGGGCCTACCGCACTTACCAGACGAGCAGGTCGTTTCGATCTCCGTCTCGATGCTCCCCTCCATGATGTTGAAGGTGTTGATGAGCTTGAGACGGTCGTACTTGGGGAGTTCCTTTACGACCTTCAGGTCTTCGCGGGGGTCTCCGCTGAGCTGGAGATCATCAAGAGCCTCCAGCCGGGCCACAATGGCGGCCGACTTCACGTCCTTCTGATCAGGCCGGAACTCGGAGATCTTTCGCTCATTCGATGCGGTGAGCACTCGCAGGATCGCCGTCTTCTTGCTGCGGGGGAGCGTGACCTTCACCCGGCGCTTCGTCGCGTCCTTGCAGAAGTTGATCTCCAGCGCGTTGAGCATGATGTGCTTGCCGCTTACCGGCTTGCCGCATGCCGGGCAGGGGTGGCCGTCGATGTCGTAGCGCTCGCCCATGGACAGTCGGCGAATGTAGAGGAGGCAAGCCATGCGATCCGCGATCGTGAACGGTAGACCGCCGCCGCCGCCCAGGTTGTCTGATACGGCGGCCAGGATGAGCTTCGGGTCGTCGATGACGGTCGGCTCTGTTCCATCAGGACCGGCGCTGCCAGTCGTGAGCTTCTCGGTGCAGTTGGCGATGACCCGGGACATGCGCTCCGACACGTTGAGGTCGTCATCGTCCATGATGTCGTCCTCAACCCCGGTCATCTCCCGCAGGTAGATGTGGTTGAAGACGCGCTTGTTGGAGTCGACGTAGCCGGTGGGCAACCTGAAGTCCCCACGACCCTTGCCGAAGACCTGCAGGTCCGGGATGTTGTTGTGATTAGGCACAGTGATGCTCCTTGTTGACGAGCCGCTTAGATGCTGCCGGGCTCGCCGGGATTAGTGAAGTTCTTGCACAGGTCAGCGACGAGGGCCTCAACCCCCGTTTGCTGCCGCTCGGCCACCAGAGCCAGTTTGGTGTAGGTGAGCCGGTCTACTAGTGTGGTCAGCCTGACCATCTCAGTGCCTGCGTGATTAGCGCGAGAGTTGAGGAAGTCGTGCAGCAAGTAGGCGATAACGCCGCTCTTGCTTGGGTAGTTCTCCTCTTCGAGCTTCTCGTCGAGCGCGGTTAGGTAGCGAGCCGACATCCACATGTCCGTCCGTCTCGTCCTCGGCGTTCCGTCCTTTAGGAACGCATCGACCGTCTCTGGTGGTGGAAGGCGCCGGTCGTTCTCTAGCACCTCGCTGACTAGCTGTCGCACAAGGTCTGATGCCGTGCGACCGGTGATTTCGCAGTAGCTCGACATCTGCTCATCAATTTGATGATCGATGGTGTAGTTGAGCCGGACGTTATCTGGAGCCATGGTGTGTAGCATTCCCGTCTGAGACCTCACGAGACGGTGCGAGTCGAACAGACTCACCCCACATCACACCGAGTCTAGCAGAATCATCGGCTAATCAACACCCTTTGTTGCAGATGCACTTAGTTGTGCATCATCGGGCCGATTCCTGATATCAGAAACACTTTTTCACATCCGCCAGCGGGCTTACTTGCGCGATTCTGGCTGGATACATCTATCCCTTGTTGAAAAGGCCCTTGTTCTAGGCATCACTTGGATTTAGAACCAGGACTACACGGAGCTATTGATGTCAAGCAATTCGACTATCGCTGAAGCCCTCCGAAATGCGCGTGGAGAGGTCGACCTCATCACGAAGCTGAAGGAAGGTTCTCTGGAGTCGCGCCGCCAGCGCATTGCAGATGCGCTGCAGTCTGAGGACTGGGACGGCGGACCTGCTGAGTTCATTGCCAGCTATCCGCATCACGTGATTGCGCGCAAGGACGGCGTGCTCATGCGGATCCCCGTCTCTGAGGCTGACGAAGGTGCGATCGCTTTCGGCAAGGCAGACATCTTCTCCGTCCCTACCCCTGTCGAGGATATCGGCACCGAGGTCATGGAGACCGCCAAGTCGGCGATCGACCTGATCCTCAGTGAGAACTACGAGGCGGCCGCACCGATGGTCCAGGGGATCGCCGGCGCCATGGACGTCAAGGGTGACCTCAACCGCCAGATCTCGATGCAGGTCCAGCTCAAGAGCCTGGGCCGCAAGACCTGGTGGGAAGAGACCGTCAACGAGCAGTTCTCGCACGAGGTGGAAGTCCCGGCCTGGGACGAGGGCGACAGCTCAGTCACCGCCGAGGCGATCGAATCGCTCAACAAGATCCTGAAGGAGGGGGCGGCCCAGGCTGTTACGGCCCTGCGAACCCTCCACGACAGCGACGGGGAGAACACCGGCGCCATTGAGGCGGCAAACGACATCGCCGAGGACCTCAAGTCCGCGATCTCGATCCTCAATGATGTGGACCGGTCGAGCCTCGAAGAAATGCTCCAGGTCCATGGGGAGGTTCGGCAAGTGGTGCCGCGCCTGCTCGCGGGCATCAACTTCCTCACACACATGACCCGGGCAAACGCCGGAGCCCCGGACAGGAGTCACTAAATGTACGAACAGAAGCCGACAACCTCCCTGATGGAGGACCTCCAGACCCTCGGGCTAGTCAAGCAGCCCAAGAACGGCCGCCGTCTCAGCGAGATGGATGGCATGGAGCCTGACGACACGATGGGTCAGGACGACGGCACCCCGCCGCCGTTCCCTTCCCAGGGCGCTCCCGTCGCCGATGGCGCAGGCGCTCCTCCGCCCGCTCCTCAGGCCAAGGTGCCTGGCATGCCCCCGGCTCCTCACGCCGAGCCAGATGGTGATGAGGGCAAGGACCTCCTCGACTTCGGGAACACCGACAACTCCAGTCAGTACAGCATGGCTGGCCCTGACCAGGAGATGGCGGCCTACGAGTCGGCCTGGAACGTCGTCAAGCAGTACTACGCCCTCAACGAGCGCAAGGAGAAGCTGAGCGAGGACGACTACAAGACCGTCGTCAACGCCATGAGCTTCATCATCGAGACGCAGGGCAAGTACCTCAAGCTGGAGCCGGACCACGATCCGGACGAGCTGCCCGCCGGCAACTTCCCCTCGTGGGCTGGCAACGGCGAGAACGACCCGATCGAGAAGGTCGACGGCACCGGTGCGATGCGCCAGAACAAGGGCTGGCGCTACCACGACGCGTCCCCCCGTCCGAGCGAGAAGGCCGAGTCCCTCAGCAACCTCGTCGGTGAGCTCAAGCAGCTGACCCAGCAGACCGAGTCCGACGACGAGATGCAGTCCCTCGGGAACAAGATCATCGAGGGCTTCGAGGCGATCCGCGACACGGCTACCGAGGTTGCTCAGGGCCTCGCCGCTGAGCTTCGCGAGTCGCGCGAGACGGTGACCGAGGGCCACCCCCGGGTGCGCCTCGGCAAGTACTTCGAGGGTGTCGGCAACGATGCTCGGCTGCTGCTCCGCGCCATCTCGGAGCGGGACAACACCGACGTCGACGACGCGATCGAGGATCTCAACAGCCTGTCGCGCGACCTCAAGAGGGGTCTCGCACAGCTGTAAGCTGTGATGCTAACCTGATGTAGGGTTAGCAAGGTATGTGATGAGCTCGACGGCGAGCAGGTTAGCCCCAAAACTAATCGACCAGGTTCGACTCCTGGCATCACGATAAGTGAACAAAAACAAGGAGCACACATGTCGACCACGCTGATCACCGAACGACGTGTCCTGATCGACAACCAGGGCGTGGCGAAGCTCGAAGCCAGCATCGTCGAGTCCGATGCTGGCGGCGACAAGCGTCTCTACGCCGAGGGCAAGATCGGTTGCTGCGACGTTCCGACCGCGAACGGCCGCATCTACCCCACCAAGATCATGGGCCGCGAGGTCGACCGTCTTCAGGATCGAATCAACGAGAGCTCGCTCTACGCAGCCGTCGACCACCCCGGTGATGGCAAGAGCCGGATCCGCGACACCGGCGCGATCATTCGCGCACTCCGGATCGAGAGCGACGGCACGATCTGGGGCAAGTTCCAGATCATCGAAGACACGGATCACGGCCGCAACCTCGCGGCGATCCTGCGCGCCGGCGGCGCAGTCGGCGTCTCCAGTCGTGGCCTGGGCTCGACCCGCCCTCACCACGAGTCGGGCAAGGAGCTGGTCGGCGAGGACTTCCGTCTGGTCGCCTTCGACTTCGTCCTCGACCCCGCCGTCTCCACCGCCTACCCCAAGTTCTTCAACGAAGACACTGATGGCCTGGCCGAGGACGTCACCGCCGATGACCTTCGTGCGAAGTTCCCGGCCGCCGTTCGCTCGATCGTCGAGTCGGCCTGCAGCATCGCCGGCGCGACCGCCGTCGAGGCGATGCGCGTCGAGATGGAGCAGGACGTCCAAAAGGCTCTGGAGCAGAGCCGCGAGGAGCTGCGCGAGCAGTTCAAGACCGAGCTCTACCCCATCGTCCTGAAGGAGCTCAAGGAGGACTTTGCCGCGAAGCTGGTCCGCGCTACCGCGAGCATTCGCGAGGATGTCGAGGCTGTGGTCCGGTCCGAGATGGCCGCCGATCCCGAGGTGGCCGGGGCCAAGCTGGCTCTGGAGCAGATCGCCCAGATCGTGGTCCCCTTCAAGCCGCCCGTCGACGTCAAGCAGCTGATGGACGCCAAGGACGCCGAGACCCAGAAGCTGGAGCAGAACATCAAGTCCATGGAGCGCCGCATGGAGGCGGCCGAGGTCGAGAAGTCGGAGGCGGTCGACCACGCCCGCAACCTCGGCTTCCGGCTCTACGTCTCCGAGATGGTCGCCGACCGCAGCGATGCGGCCTCGATCAAGGAGATGATCGGGGACGTCGCCCAGATCGACTCCGTCGACGAGCTCCAGAAGAAGGTCGAGTCGTCGATCCGCTCTGCCGACAAGGTCCTGGCCGAGGCCAAGAAGCTCGTCGCCGATGAGGACAACCAGAGCATCAAGATCGAGCAGCAGAAGGCGAAGCTCGCCCAGCGGCGGGCCGACAAGGTCTCTGACCAGCACGCGAAGCTGCAGGAGCAGGTCGCTGCGCTGACCGATCGCCTCGAAGAGGGGCTCGCCAACAAGGATCGCACGATCGCGCGCCTGGCCGAGCAGAACGACTCCCTCGCCCAGAAGCTGTCCCGGGCTGGGCAGCTTGTCGAGCAGCTGGAGGACCAGACCTACGCCGGGACCCGGCTCGCCGGCCACCCGCGTCGCAGCGAGATCCTCACCAGCATCGAGCGCGGAGAGGTTCGCGGCAAGCAGCGAATCAACCAGCTGGCCGAGGCGGCCGACTGGAGCGCCGACCAGATGGGCGCCCAGGAGCGCGTGCGGAAGTTCTTCGGCAAGGGCCGAGAGTTCCAGTCTGACACCGACCGTCGGAGCCACGAGGTGATGACGGAGGCTGGCTTCAATGGCGGCACGCCCGTGCCGAACATGGAGCACGCCGACATCACCATGGAAGAGATCATCGCCCTGTCCGGGGGCGGCCACCGCCGTAAGTAAGCGGCATCAATCACCCTTAGCCGGCAGGGCGTCGGCAACAGTCCCAGGAGGAAACAATGTTTCAAGCAAGGCAAATGCTGACGGAGAACTACGATGGCGTAGCTCTGTCGGACGAAAGCGTCGTCGGCGCTTACGTCAAGAAGTGGGGACCAGTCCTCGAAGGCATGGAAGACGAGATCTCAGATTTCGTTCCTCCCGGCCACGCCAGCTACGTGAAGGCGATCTCCGCCTTCATGCTGGAGAACGAGTCGAGGCACCTGCGTCGTCTCTCTGAGGAAACTCGCGCACTAAGCGTGGGCCCTTTCCTCAAGTTCGTGTTCCCGGTTATCCGGCGCACGGCTATCCGCCTGGTCGCGACCTCGATCGCGTCAGTGCAGCCGATGACGGGCCCCATCGGTGGTATCGCCTTCTACCGTCCGCGCTACGCCTCCGACAAGGGGCAGATCACGGCCGGCACGGAGATGAACAAGAACTTCAACCGCTGGTACAGCAGCAACTTCATCGACGGCGAGCCGTTCGGAACTGGTGACGGCGTCACCACGACGTTCACCGGCGCCCTGAAGTGGCCCCCTGTCATCGGCGGCACGGTCCAGATCCGCACCACGGCCAGCACCACGGCTGTCCTCGGTGTCGACGCTGGTGGCGCGTTCGCGGCTCTCGCTGGCTCCATGGCTGGTGGGTCGGGAACGATCAACTACCAGACCGGTCAGGTCACCCTGACCTTCGGCACCGCGCCCGTGCTCGGTGAGACCGTCGAGCTGTACTACCGGTACAACAACGAGCTCAACGCTCGGATCCCGGAAGTCCAGCTGGACATCACGATCCAGGAGATCCAGGCCGAGAGCCGCAAGCTGAAGAGCTTGGCGTCGGTCGAGGCCGCTGACGACCTCCGCGCCCTGTGGGGCCGGGACGTCGACGCCGACCTCGTCGCCCAGATGTCGGACGAGATGACTGCCGAGATCGATCGCGAGATCGTCGGCACGATCCTCAACGCTGTCGAGGGTGCTGCGATCGTTCCCTGGGACCGGGCGACCCCGTCGGCCGTGTCGGACCCCGACCACCTGAAGAGCCTCGTCATTCGCATGTCGACGGCTTCGCAGGTCGTCCACCGTCGCACCCAGCGTGCGCCGGCCAACTGGGCCATCACCTCGTCCGAGGTCGCGGCTCTGCTGGAGACGATGGAGGGCTTCTCCGCCATCGACGAGGGGCACGTCTACCAGGGCGGCATCTCGAAGGCCGGTGTCCTGAACCGGAAGTGGGTCATCTACGTTGACCCCGTCTTCCCTCAGGACAAGATCCTCATGGGGTACCAGGGTCCGTCGATCCTGGACACGGGCATCATCTACAGCCCGTACATCCCGATGGAGATCACTCCGAACTTCGTCGACCCGAATGACATGTCGCTGCGTCGTGCGATCCGCACCCGGCACAAGATCACCCTGGTCCGTCCGGAGTTCTTCAGCATGGTTAACATCACCAATCTGGTGTAGTTAGCCGCCCGGCTAGTCCTAACTAGGACCGAACGACAGCCGCCCGAAAGGGCGGCTGTTTTCGTTTGTAGACCCTATCTACTTGACATGAGCCTTTCGATGGGTATAACCCTGATGGAGGTGACCATGTCAGAGAACATTCCAGTCTTCTCAGAGCGAGACCAGGTTCGATGGGACAAGAAGGTCGAGAAGACGGATGGCTGTTGGCTCTGGACCGCTAGCACCAACAAGAAGGGCTACGGTCAGTTCAGGATCGGCGGCAAGGTCTACCTGGCCCACCGTGTAGCGTTCAGGCAGGTCAAGGGGTCTATCCCAGAAGGGATGCTGATCCGTCACAGGTGTCCCGGGGTCCACAACAAGGACACCAGGCGCTGTGTGAACCCGGATCACTTAGAACCCGGCACGGACGCGGACAACGGCGCGGACAAGCGTGCCTGCGGCTCTGGAAGGGGCAAGGTGGCCGGGACCAAGAATGGACGGTCCAAACTCTCTGATGTCCAGGTGGCAGAGCTACGCCGGCGGATCAAGTCCGGAGAGGAGAGGATTCCTCTAGCCAAGGAGTTCGGGATCTCAGAGGGCTATCTATACGAGATCAGGAAGGGGAACAGCCGGAGCCCAGATCGTCCGATCAAGTATCAGAGGCCGCCTACTGGTGTCTCCAAAGACATGGATTTGGTTCCCACCCAGAAAGACATCGACAGATTCAACAAGTACGTAGATAAATCAGGCGACTGCTGGTTGTGGACCAGCGCTACGAGGCCATCAGGCTACGGAGCATTCCACTGTCAGAAGCGCGTTCGGTCCGCACACCGCATCTCGTTCATCATCCACGGTGGCAAGCTCAAAGAGGGCATGGACATCGCCCATACATGCACCAACCGTCTCTGCGTTCGACCAGAGCATCTGGAGCAGAAGACCCGGAAGGCCAACATGTCCAACAAGAAGACCCGGAAGCGTCTCTCAGAGGCTCACAAGGGCAACCAAGCCAACCGCAAGCTCACTGATGAGCAGATCCGCTACGTGAAGGAGCGGTTCCGGGACGACCCTACGGTTCTAGCGCCGCAGGTGGCCGCCGAATTGGGCGACATCGTGACGGCCGCCGGCATCGCCAACATCCGCAAGGGCAAGACGGGCCGCCGGATCACGGTAGAGGGGTTTGAACCCTCTATGCTGGGTTCAGCGTGGCGGAAGGGGAGGGCGCAAGATCACCAGTGTTCGTCAGGAGTTCTTCCTGTACACACAGAAGTCGTCTAACTAGAACTACTTCTGAGGTGTATGGTTAACATCTCCAACTCGTTAGCCCGTTTGGACCCTCTCGGTCTGCTGGTCAGAGCCGGTATAAGGTGTTGACGCACCTTTGCCGGCTCGATCCATAGACTAGCAGAACACCAAGAGAGATGATTTGTGACTGAAGCGCGGCTTGTAGTGAAGGTTCAGGTTCCGTTGGATGCCCCTGGACCAGTCCTGGTCTACAACGAGGACCGGTCTGTCCAGCAGTTGTTCGACAAGCCTGGAGAGCTAGGCGGGGCGATGCTGAAGCTTGAAGGCAAGCCTAAGGGGTTCTTCTACGCACACGTCACGCACGCAGGCGGTCAGAGGGGTCTGATCCTCGACGAGCCCGCTCCGTGGCAGACGTGGTGAGTTCGTAGACTTGATGGCGCCCGCGCCCGGAGACAGGGTCATCATCCATATCCCGAGAGACACCTGGGCAGACCCGTCCATATCAATGGATGCTCTGTGTGGCGAGTTCAATGGTCGGAAGGGCACGATTACCCGTCCGATGGAGCATAGTAGGCGTGCGTGGCATGTAGTTCTAGACGACTACCCAGGATCTGGCGATGATCCGGTGTTCCGGGCCGCGTGGCTTGAACCTATTACAGTCCTGGACCAATTATCGGAGGTCTGAGGAGCCAGGTAAAACAGATCTATGGATGACGTAGAACCGGGGGCAGTTTAGCGGAGTGGCAGGCGACCCGCCGGCAGGCCTGCGCCAAACTTCATAAGGCGCTGGAGAAGCTGAGGCGTCGAGCCCGAGAGGTCGATGCGCTTCAGGCAGAGACGACTGGCGTGAGATGGCCGTGGTGGGCTGGAGAGTGCCTGGAGATTCTTGAACATGTAACGGAGGCTTACGATTTGATCGCTGGGCTTAGTGATCCTGTCGAGATCCTTGATGAGATGGCTGACCTGTAGAGGGCAATACATGGAGCAGTTCGAGATCTGGACCCCAAGTCGGGGTGGCTGGGGCAACAACGGCAAGATGCACCTCGTCAGGCTGTAGCAGGAGATCTGATGGTCGTAGGATCACGAGTCCGCGTTGTTCGAGGTGGACATCGAGGTAAGAAGGCAACCGTCGTCGAGTGCCCTGACCTGCAGTTCGGGCTAAGCGTAGGTGGTCAGGCGTGCGGCCCTTCCCAGTCGCTGCGAAGCCAGACCAGAGCCCTCACCTCGTCTGGATCAAGTTCGACGACGAGGCGATCACAGGCGGCTACTGGGGCAGCGGGGTCTTCGAGTACAGTCGCCACAAGCTAGAAGAGTTCTGCATCCTCGACGAGCTCGCAAGAATTAGCGGAGATCTGATGGCCGCCGATTTGTGCTGATCAGAGCTTACCAGACTGTCGCATGGCTGAGTAGTAGATCGAGGCGGTGCACCGCCGCCGGCTGTGACCTGCGCTCTTACATCGACTGCACTGATTCGGCCGCCGCCTGGTGTGCAGGGGTCTGGTGAGCGCCTGCTCTAGGTCCTCACCCCGTCTGACCCGCATCCACACGGTCGACGCATTCAGGCCCCGCTCCCTGATCCAGTCGCAGACCTTCTTGGTCTGGCCGCCGATGGTGACCAACTGGCTCTTCTTCCGCGATCCGTTGGTCCACTGGCCTCGGGGGAGAGGTCCGGACGAAAGAGCTCGTTCTACAGACCAACCCCTGTTGAGTCTGTTTCGCAGGGTGATGATGTTCCTACCCAAGGCGGCGGCCCACTCCTTGAGCGTCTTCGTCTCTCCCTGGTAGTCGATGACGGTGTGCGTCCTGAAGGTCAGGTAGCTCCGTGGGCTTAGAGATAGATTCTTGTTGGCCGCAATCTCAGCCAGGCTGATTCGTCGGGTCTTCACTTGGTCTCTTCTTCCTCTCGCCGAGAGTGATACTCAGCCCTTCGCCGCCGGAGCTCGCACCACACTCGATACTCGTCGTGCTTCTCATACCTCGTGTAGCACTGGTCGCAGAGCAGGCCGTGCTCGAAGTCCGTATTACCGAGGGTGTAGGTGATCTCGTCGTCACATCGCTGGCAGTAGTAGCCCATGGCCGCC
>Ga0307377_10005266_pt1 | contig 13905 bp, 19 predicted proteins | sample TR3MG_FD_202535 | JGI IMG/M metagenome (GOLD analysis project Ga0307377, IMG submission 202535) | Soil microbial communities from Risofladan, Vaasa, Finland - TR-3 | ecosystem: Environmental > Terrestrial > Soil > Coastal area > Acid sulfate soil | place: Finland: Risofladan, Vaasa | collected... | reverse complement strand
TTTTTCTTACCTGTTCATCCATACTATTCCTTTTATTTGAGGCCAAGTCCGGGATCGAACCGGAAACTCATCCTTACCAAGGACGTGTTTTAACCAATTATACTACAAGGCCAATTTGGCGGGAGCGGGTATATGTCACCTCATTGCAACTATCCCTTTTTACCAATATATTTATTCCGGACTCACGCAAAATATATTGAGTTAGTGACAACTCCCATGTAGTACGGGTAGATGGACTCGAACCACCGTAAACTATTCGCCTCCACTTTGTAAGAGTGGCGCTCTGAACCAACTGAGCTATACCCGCATATTGTCGGCGTGGTTGGGATCGAACCAACCTAATTCAGCTTATAAGACTGATAGACTGCAACCAGCTTCTTATTCACGCCGTAGTTTTTTCTCTAAAATCTTTCGATAACCTGAGAAAAGTTTTGGTGGATTAGAACCACCTTTCATATTAATTGTTTCCAATTAATACAATTTACCATGTTATAGGCTGTAAGGTTACTAGTGCATCCAGTTGGATTTGAACCAACACCACCTTGTTTAAGAAACAAGTGCATTAAACCGTTTTGCTATGGATGCGAATGTGGAGCCTGTTGGGGTTGAACCAACCTTGCCGGTGCTTCAAACCGGTGCATCACCGCGATTGCTAAAGCTCCATATAATTGGTAATGGTAGATTATATCTTCAGTTCCTCATCTGATCATATGACGAGTATCTCTACTACTTAATAACATTACCAATATTTCCACAATTACGGTATCGTGGACAACCAACTCCTTCTCTACTTGAGAGATGAGATAGTACCAGCTATAGGAATTGAACCTATGACCTTTCGTGTATCAGACGACTGCTCGAATACCTGCCGAGCTCAGCTGGCATATAATTTAATAAAATCTTTTCCATATTTTTTTATTACATAATCAAACATATATTTAATATCATCTTTATATAAAACTTTTAATGGTAATTTAAAATATTTAAATTTAGCTTTAGTAATATTTGTATCATAATTTTTTATTTCAATATAAAGTTTATTTTCTAAAATAAAATCTGGAAACCATTTGTGTTTTTCATTTTTATATAAATATTCAAACCCCAGTTGATTTCTCTCAAATTTAATATTATGTTCTAAATTATAAATGACAAATATTAATTCCCAACTACTATCACACCAATATCCATTATACCAACCCTTTTTATATATTGAGTTTTTAGTTTTTGGATTAATAGCAACTTTAGTTCCATTTTTATAACATCTTTTAATAGATTTTGACATATTGCGTCTATATCTATCTGTTCTATAGTGTTCAGAACAATAACCCGTTTTAGAACAATGATGCAATTTTTTACCACAAATTATACAATATCTAATTTTAGAATAATCATAATTATATGGTTTACCATCTTGATTTTTAGGAAAATTATATTTCATAATAATATATATAGAAGAAATACAATTCTAACTGCATATCAGATAAAAAGTGAGGCCAAGGTCGGATTCGAACCGACAACCTTCTCATTACAAGTGAGTTGTTCTAAACCAATTGGAACTACAAGGCCATTTTAAATTTTATTTTATTGTACTGTGTATCTCTTAGTGCTATTCGTGTTCCTCTTATATTAAAACATATTATATTTCCATATATTTTATATATTTGAACTACTGTTTCTTCTACAAACCCATTTTCTATAAGTTGAATATTATCACAACTTTCAATTATTAAATAATCACCTTCTATAAAATCTGTCATTTTAATATTTCATAAACTCTGCATTAGAAATTATTCTAACAAATATTCCAGGTTCATATTCAATTTCTAATATACCTATTTCGATATCTTCTAATCTACGAAGTGTAATATAACATAGATTATTTTTTTTACATCTCTCGATACGTTCTAACACCTCAGTTTTGCTTAGAGCCATATATTTACCTTTATTTAGTTAGTGTGCACCTGACCGGAATCGAACCGGCGTATCTAGTTTGGAAGACTAGCATTCTACCATTGGATCACAGATGCAATTTGAGGAAGGGATGGGAATTGAACCCATAAAACGATGTTTCACGTCTTAACAGTTTAGCAAACTGCCTGCCACTCCGTCAGCTGCCCTTCCATAAACGAGATAAGACTTAATCTTCAAAACTTTCGTCAACCTTGAATTAAGCCTTAGAGCTCTGGCATCGATTACTCGATATATTATTTGCTGTAAGGTTATTACTTTTTAATTATACAACTTGAACGTTCTTAGCCTGAGATTTTCCATCTTTACCAGGTTCAGTTTCAAACTCAACTGCATCATTTTCATTCAACGACTTATAGCCTTCACCAACGATGGCTTTAAAGTGTACAAATACATCTTCACCTGTTTCAGGTGTAATGAATCCATATCCTTTTTTCGCGTCGAACCATTTTACGGTTCCTTTTTGCATATAGTTTATATCTTTCTTTCTATGTTTGAAACCGTCAAACGTCGGTGTACATTGATCGTTCTACTACGTGAAACTCCTAACCAATTACTAAAAAATTTGAAGGTTCCTTCCAGGAAGTTTACCTACAACCCTACGTGTACACGCCAGGAGATTCGAACTCCTACTGTATGGCTCTTAAGACCATTGCCTCTTCCGTTGGGCTACGCGTGCATAAGTGAGGTACGTAATCCCTCGATATTGTCTTGAACAAGTAGGATTATCCTTTATCGACCCTGTCTCAGACTCAAAGTTGAGTACCTCGTCTAATTAATATATATAGTAGTATTCTCGGAAGGATTCGAACCCTCACCATTGGCTTAGAAGGCCTATATGCTTATCCGTTACACCACGAGAACATTTGTGCACCCGGCCGGGATCGAACCGACGAATCACGATTTAAAAGACCGTTACCTTACCACTTGGTTACGGATGCAAATAATTTGTGGAGAATAGGGGAGTCGAACCCCTGACTCAGCCTTGCAAGGGCCGTGTGTTCCCAGTTAGCACCAATTCCCCAATAAAATGGTGGAGGGAGAAGGAGTTGCACCTACCTCAAAATGGCTTATGAGACCACTTGGATCGCTGGATCTTCCCTCGATAAAAGTAATAATTCTATGCTCACATTCACCACCGTCTATTCTTTATGCTTCCAATTAGCACCTTATTAGAAGTAAGGTGAACGACTGCCGGCTGAGTCTTGGCTCCTCGTCAAGAATTATTTTTGTGACGCAGGAGGGATTCGAACCCTCTTTCCCGTTTATATGGGGTCAGCTTGAAAGGCTGATGACTCGACCTGTATCATCCTCTGCGCCATAATTCTTATTTATATATTCTACTAGTTCATCTGCAATATCAATCTTTGTCAAAATTTGAGATGTATCAAATGTTGTTGTACTATTACATTCTAAAAAATAATATTCTCCTGTATCTAAATCTTTCATAATATCTATACCTGCATATTCTATTTCAAGAGCTTTTACTGATTCTAATGCTAATTTACTTGCACTATCATCCCAATCTTCCCAACCATCTGCACCTTGAGCTAAATTATTTAAAAATTCTTTACCATGTCTTTTTATACTTGAAACAACTTTATCTCCTATTATAATAATTCTCCAATCACCATCATTTCTGATTGGTTTTTGATAAATATTCATTGGTGATAAAATATGTTTCGAATATAATAATTCAACACCTCTACCCATTGACCCACGTCGTGGTTTGCTTACAAATGGAATAAAATCAATATCTTTAACTTCTTCAGAAGTATATGTTGGAATATGATTTATACCAGCTTTTTTTATTATCTGATACTGAGTATATTTGTCAAACTTATCATAATGAAAATAAAATCCATTAATTGAATTACATTTCATTATATTAAATAACCCAACTGGATTATATTCTAAAAATAATAAAACATCAGTAGGTTCAACTTCTAAGTTTCCACCTTTGTATTGTAAATATTCAATATTACGTTTTCTACATGCATTTGCGAGCGTCACATAACAATTCATATTTTCTGTTGCTACAATTATCTTCATTTTTATCCGTGTATTCTATGAAACTCAGCTTCATTTGGAAAACCTGGTCTGAAACAGGTAAAATTTCCTTCACCATCATGTTCTAAAATATCAACTCTTCCATCGGTATCAATATAATATAAAGTTGCATCACCAATCAAAATTGCTTTATCTTTAAGAAACTTAACTACGTTTTCGGCGTCATTTGTGACACTCATAGTATTCATTTCATTTGCATTATCTTGAATTAATACATAACTTAAATTATTGTGTATTAAAGAAAAATTAGCTTTCAATCTATCGTACATTATAACCTCTTTTTGTTTTTGAGGACGTGAGAAGAATTGAACTTCTATTGTCCGGTTCAAAGCCGGATGTAATTGACCGTTATACGACGCGTCCATTTTGGGTAAATATTGGGAGTTGAACCCAAACACCGAGAGCCACGATCTCGTATGCTACCTTTACATCATATCTACCATATAATTTATTTAAAATGTTTTCTATCTACATAATATGTGTCATTTACTTTATCATATTTAAGTAATTTTCCAGCTTCTAACTTTGATAATTGACCTAAATATTTACCAGTTTTATTCTTTTCATTTATCATAACAAGAACAAACATATCTGCAGGAGCATGAGCATCAAAATTAATATAAACTCTTTTTTTCCAGTCTTCATTAAGAGTTTTAATATCTATTGTTTGACCTGATTTTAATTGAAAATCATATATACAGGGACCTTTGTCTTCTGTAGGATTTTTATCAATTATTTCATTCTGTTTAATTTTTCTAAATGCTATTTCACCAAGTTTTCCAACTTGAATGTTTTTGATTTTCTGATTATTATCTCTTTGTCTTTTAATCGAAAAATCTTTATGAAACTTAGCAGTTTTTACAGCAAAGTTTTTAGCATTTACAAAATCTTCAGTAAGTAATGTGCACTCATTTTCCATAATATAACCTCTATTTATTATATTAATAAATAGTCAAAAACAATCGCAGGTTTCTTCTAAGCTTACTCAAGATTTCACGGTCGTTCTGCCTACTAGTGTGCACACGTTCGACATCTGTTTTTTCACTGTTTCTCAATTACTAACTGCGCGAAGTGCCGATAAAAGGATTTGAACCTTTCTGCTAACGCATATGAAACGTTGCCCTCTCCTTGAGTTATCGGCAAATAAATGGCTGCGCGGGCTTGCCTGTAAACTATGAACTATAACAGAGATGCATATGTTATCTTTCACGCCTCTCATACTCGCAAGTATGTCCCAACCCGTGCTGAAGGAGACGAGGAGTCGTTTTAATTTTTTGCTCCACCTGTAGGAGTCGAACCTACCTCTATACTGGTTAACAGCCAGTCTCTCTCACCACGAGTGATAAGGTGGAATGTTTGAGCCATTGATGGGGGTTGAACCCACACCATCTTACTTACGGGGTAAGTGCTCTGCATTGAGCTACAATGGCATAATTTGAGGATAGGGTCGGAGTTGAACCGACAAATAAAGGTTTTGCAGACCTCCCCATTAGCCGTTTTGGTACCTATCCATAAACTGTATTGTAATATCTAGTTTGGCAACTCGAGCACTGGCCAACCCATCGGGACTAGATTAAATTGGGCTTAGGTTATTCACCATTACAATACATAGAATTATTTTTTAAATTCTATATCTAAAAGTTCCATAACATTTGTGTCATAAACATTACAACCACACTTTGGACATTTATAATGTTTTTTAATAACAATATCTTTATTTGGAAAAACTGGTTTATCATTTACAATCACCATTATAGTATTGCAAATTATACAATTTTTCATTTTGAACCACCTTTCATTAAAAACTTTGATTGTTTATGTGCCAATATGGGACTCGAACCCATAACTCCCGTCGACAGGGCGAGAATACCAATTTCTCAAACTAGCCAACAATGTATACCTTATTGTTTCTAAACAATCAAACTTTTTTGCACGGGTATGAGGACTTGAACCCCATCAAAAAGTTTTGGAGACTTCGTCGACTCCGCTGTCTGCTACCCGCATATTAATAAAATCACACAGAGGTCCTTGGCCACTAGACGACTGCCGCCCGAAGACGGCTGGTGGGAATCGAACCCACATTTCCTGTTTGTACTCTCAGTCGGATTCGAACCGACACCTGTATAGTTTCTAAAACTATTGCCTCTTCCGTTGGGCTACGAGAGCATTTGTGCTACGAATAGGGTTCGAACCTATAATATCTCTCGACGCCTGTTTTACAGACAGGTGACCTTCCACTTAGCCGTTCGTAGCAAAAATTTGGAGCATACTTCATATATTGTATGCTCCGATTAAAAGTGCATATATTTCATCTTTAGCCTATATGCTAGCCGTTTATATAATTCATACATATTAAAAACCCTGTATGAAGGGTGTGTTCTCCTTGATTTAGTCGGGTCAACCTACATCTCCGTCATTCTATGCCGGTGTTTGATTTAAACTATAAATCTATTGCTCTTATTAGCGTTGGAGTCGAACCAACCATTTTTTACAACCGGTATAACAAGAGGTATAATAATCTCATAATGCTCTACTAACACCGCAACTTTAATGCATTTCCTCGAGTTTGTTGGCACATGCTTTCGATTTAAATGATAACATAAATGTTTGTATATATTACCATCCTACATCATTTCATTGACTATTGCGGGCCACAAGGGAGTCGAACCCTCAACCTTCACCGTGACAGGGTGTTGTGCTACCATCTGCACCTCTAGCCCAAATAAAATGAAGGTTCCTTACAGTAAGTTCACCTACAACCCTATTGGTCCGGATAGGAAGAGTCGAACTTCCGCCTCACGGCCCCAAACCGCGGATGCTACCAGTAACACCTTATCCAGATAAAAGTTGCTGACATAATAAGGAAGGTCAAGGGAATAACTCCAAGCCCACTTATTAAATCAACAACATAGTTGCTGACGTGTTCAAAACATCTGTGCTCTAATTTTTCAATTACTATACACAGCTAAATTCCACGCCAACAAATATAAATTATTTTCCCGAATCTTATTTCAATTCGTCCGACAAAACGTCAAAGAATAAAAGGATGACCTCATCTCCCGGTATTTACTATCGGAATAATTCCGAGCAACAGCCCCGGGCAAGTATCAATTGAGGAAGGTGAGGGACTCGAACTCTCAAACCCGCTTACGCGAGCTACCGGTTTTCAAAACCGGGGCGGTCAACCAATTACGCTTTAACCTTCCATTATTTTATAGTTGTAAACTTTACAACTGTGTCACATTTATTACAAATAACTGTTTCATATTTGTGATGTGAACCTGAAACAAACTCTATATGAGTTTTTTTATGTTTGCATGTTTCTTTCTTTGCCACTTAGAACCTCAAATAAATTGAATGTGTAAATATAAGCAATAAAATCGTGATTGTAAACAGTTTTTTAAATTATTTTACTTTATTTTGTTTCTCACCGAAACAGTACTTTTTCATTATTTTGAAGAACTATTTAAAACTAAAAAACCTATCAAGTGTACTCAATAGGTAATTTCTAAAAACATATTTAAAAATTTATCTATCGAGTATGAGGCATCCCTTTATCTGAATTATATGATGCTTCAATTGCTGTCACTGGTCTATTACTAAACCAATTAGCGAGCGTTTGGGGGCATATATGTAAATTTGATAACATGTGTTTTTCTCTTTATTTAAATTTTTAGTGTATTAATATATATTGGAGATATCCAAATAAATAACGTTTTATTAATTTATTTTTTCTATTTGCTGAACTTCTACTGTTCCGATATATGCTGGGCAAAAACCAAATAATAATATGCTAAAAAGAAGGGTCTTGATAAGCACGTTTATGTCCTATTGATAATATTTGTCTTCCATTCATTTCCATCCAATAACCATTTTTTCTTAATGTAAATGTTCTTTTTTCCCCATCAGGATTGCGTATAAACTTATATACCTGATTTGAATAATAATCATAGCCTTCATCTATTTCTTGCAAATCTTGTTGAATAATAATTTTAGTTTTTGTTTTATTCGTTTCAATTATAGTTGCCGGATAACAATCTGAACCTATACTTAAAGTTGCACCCATTCCAACTTCTGGTTCTATTGGGTCTATATTAAAGTAATAATGGTCATTTTTCATTTTCGTCTTCTATAACTTAAATAATTCTAAATGAACTTCTGAGATACAAATTCTTCGTTCTGGTTCTGCAGGGAATATAACTATATAATCGTATATAGTTAAACCTGCTTTTTGTTCTGGTTGTACATACCATTGCATATCATCTTTAGTAAATGTAAGACTATCGCATTTAACTATTCTACCTGTTTTTCCAAGTAATTGTTTTCGGAGGTCATCTAAATAAGTATACCATACAGTTTCTCTCTGTACAACAGTGACTAAATCTCCTACTTTGAATTTGTGTGCCATAATAACCTTAATTAATTATAATGATAATATAAGCAATATTTTTGAGACTGTAAACAGTTTTTATATTTTTTTATCGGTTCTCAAAACCCGATGATTTTTCTGTTTATCTCTGATTCTCTCAAAGTTTACATTTTCTTTGAAATGATGTTTTTTAGGTTTGATTTTTTCAAACTTTTTATAATCTTTATCTATTGGATATATGAATAATTCATCACCCCAAGCATCTACATCATAAATTTGTTCAATGTAGTCTTCAAGATTAACTTTACACATTTTAGTTCCTTGATTAATTTGAGTTGTTTTGATTTGTTAATATAATAAATAAAATGCACATTGTACACAGTTTTTAGAAAATCATTTTCCATAAATTATAAGGAGTTAAAGTATATCTAATATTGCCTCCCCATATGTCATTTAATAAATCTTTCTTAACCTCTAAGGAAAGATTTCTACTTAAATTATATTGAAGACCAAGACTAAATCCAGTTCGATTTTGTTCCCACTGAGAATTATCTTTGTTATATATAATTTCTTGATTTGCTTCTATAACTAAACCAATTGTATCCCAGAAGTTCATTGCCATATCGACAATTTCTGATGGTGAATTAAGTTTAGCATAAAGTGTTGAATCAACTTCTGTATATGCATTATCAATAAGAACTCCATCGGCATATATTTTATTTTTTATTAAATTTGTTTTGGTGTCTAATAATATTATACTTTCAATTTTAATAGCATCTTGGGTAATTTTAAGAGAATGAGTTGCCTCCTTAGTCAATTTAAAATATATCACTTGACCTTTGTATTGTATTCTACCCTCTTTACCTTCAAATGTAATTACAATCTTATTGCTATCTGTATTGGAAGTATCTATTGTTGCTGGTTTATTTAGAACCTCAATTGAGTCTAATAAAACTCTGAATTGGGTTTTGAAATAAATGTTTTGATTTGTTAATTTTTTGTTTTCTTCTTTTAGGTCTTTGACTGCTACATAATATTCTTGTAGAGTTCTAGCCATCATTGTTGCACTATCTTTGTATGCTTCAAAGTTTTGAAGATTAATTTGGGCATCAACTTTTGATTTTGCTAATTCTCTTTTCGTATTTTGAAGATTGAATTGTAAATAAACAATAACCGCAATTAATGCTATAACTATTCCTAATGTAATTTTTGATGTAATTGTCATGTGTTTTCCTATTAAATATAAATATAGTTTACTTGCCTAAAGTGATAAGTTCATTCTCATAAGTTTTCATAGATTTGATAATCAACTTAGCCGAATATATTTCAAATTCACCTATTTCACCTGAATCTGTAATAATTTCAGAAAGTTTAGTTATTATAGAAAATGTTTCTTGATTGATATTCTTCATATTCAATTCTAAAATGATGTCACCTTCGATTGGTTCAACTTCAGAAACTCTAACAAATATTTTAGAAGATAAATCAAATTTAGTATTTGGCTGTTCTAATTCTACATATTTTTTGACCAAATCAAACATAGATACTACTAAACTTGGGTCTGATTTTGCATATTCAGAAACGTCAATGTATATTTTGTCAAACCATGGTTCAATTTCATTCAACAACTGAGAATGAGTTAGACTTTTGATATGTAAAGATATTTTATATTTATATGGAATAATAGGTTTCATAAGTGAGTCGTGTTGAACCATTGAACCCCATTTTCTAATAAAGTTTCTTTCACTCTTTTTATTTTGGATTAACCATTCATTACTTGCAGTTCCAACCTGTGTTAGTGTTGGATTAAATCTACTACCTCTACATGTCATGTGATAAACAAAACCTTCCCATGTTTGAACAAACTTAAATCCTGCTAATTCAAATCTATTAAATATATCACTATCTTCTCTGCTTTGTGGTGCGAATAGTGGGTCATGACCACCTATATCTTGAAAATCTTTTTTGTAAATTGCCCATGGAGCAAATATACCCTCTGTAGGTTGTTTATCCTTTTCTATAATATTTCCTTCACCCAATAAAGCATGAATTAGTTTCTTTTCATTGAATGTTTCTGGTTCTGTTCCGCAATCAAGAACTATTTTCTCTGGGCCAGCAGGATGAAGAGGTGGTTCAATTCTTGTCAAACTTACAATTGTCTTTGGTTTTATATGTTTGAATATTTCATCATCTATACCAGGACACGCATACATATCACAGTGATATATCATAACTATTTCAGAGGTCGCTACATCATTGATAAGTCTGTCATATAGTATTGTATGTCCTAATCTATTTGGACCCTCGTTGCGGATTGCTTTGAAGTTGGGGTCATCTTTCATTATTTTCTGACAACACGCCCAAGTTCCATCTGTTGAAGCATCATCTGCAAAACAAATCTCGTGTTGTGTTTCAAGATTTAATCTTATTGCTTTATATGCCCATTCTAAATATTTTCTATTATTACGACCTGGTATTATGAAACTTATTTTATTCATTTGAAAATCCTTTTTAATTCTTTTTCAACTTCATTAATAGCACTGTCATCTTGCATTGAAAGAACACGTTTGTAATTCAATTTAAAAATACGAAATAAAAAGTCATATGCTTCATCATCTATTTTTCCTTTAATATAATCAATTCTACCTACACACGAAGAATGGTAATAACCTCTTTGTAAACTAAACATTCTCCAGTAATAATCTTCACCGTCATCTTCTATACCTTCTAATAATATTACAGTCTCAGGACCACAATTAAATACTAATTCGTTTTTGTGTTCTAAAGTTTTTGCTAATAATTCATTGTATACTTCGTTTGGTGCAAGTTTGTTTTTTAATTTAGTTATTTCTCTTTCTATTTTTCTTTCTTCTTCAATCATACCACCTGCGCACAATTCACTTCCGTATTCTGACCACGAAGACATATTAGAGTTTTCAACTTCTTTAAGTTTTTTTTCTAATTTTTTAATTTCTGCTTTAATAGCTTTTTTATTGAACTTTCCTTTTACTGTCATTTTATTTCCTCTTTTTGAAATTCATTAATTCTGTTTATTAATTCTGTTAGTGGTAGATGGTGTGCTAAAACTAATTCCTTGTCTTTAAAAATTGTAAATATAACATCTGACTTCTCGGTTGGTGTGACAATCATAAGCATGTGTTCATTCAATAAAATCTTTGCTTTATTTCCATTTATTATTATCTTTTGATATTTTAACCCACTAAAATCTTCTTCTTTCATAGTTTACCTTTTATAAAATTATTTAATTTGTCCAAATTCATAGTAGTATCAGTTGGTCTATCTGTAGTATTTGGCATAGTATCTATCTTTACATTTGGATTTGTTTTCTTTGCTAAATCATATAATGTTTTTACTTCTGTGCCAACGTTATATACTCCGTTTGCATCACCATTTACTAAATCAATTATTAGTTTTGCTATAACATCTACGTGGTCAAAATTACCTATCAAATCTGCCCAGGCGTATTCATATGGGTATGGGTTTGGTTTATGTGTTTCTCTTATAACTAAATGTTTACCAGAAAATAATTGAACTGATGCATCACCTAAAAGTTTAGAATAACCATACCAATTTGCTATAGCACCCAGTGCATCTGTTTCTTTTGCAAATGATTTAGAATGTGTATATACATAATCCGTACTTATGTGAATAATTTTTTTACAATAAAATGCACAATATTCTGCTAACTTTGTAGCAAATAAATAATTTAATTTCCAATGTAGTTCTTTATTATTATCTCTCGTATCTGTGTGGGCAATACAATTTATTATATCAGTATAATTTGTATCTTCTAATATTTTATTCATATATACAAAATTAAATTTCTCTGCATCAAACCCATCTTTCTTTCTACTTATATAATCCCAGCCGGTTTGTTTTATTATTTCAGCACCAAGTAAACCATCACCCAATACTAAGATACGTTTTTCCATTCTTTTAATACCTTTCTTATATATTCAAACGTTTTATCATTATATGAAGGATGACAACCAATAAAAAATACTTCATCTAAAACTCTATTTGCATTTGGATAGTTTTTGTAATCATCTAAATGTTGATAACCTCTGTGTAATAATATATTTCCTGCAAAATAATTTCGTGTTTGTATTCCATTTGCTTCTAAGTGTTTTACTAAAGATTTTTTATTTTCTTTATTTTTGACTATAATAGGTACTCCAAACCAACTTGTCTCTGCACCTTCAATTTCATCTGGTATATAAATTGAATTTCCTAATGTTTCTCTAAAGATTGTAGAAATAATATTCTTGTGTTTTTTTCGTAGTCTATCTATGTCATCAACTTTCTTTAGTTGTTCTAAGCCGATTGCACCTTGTAAATCTAATGGTTTTAAATTATAGCCAATGTTGTCAAAAACATATTTGTGGTCAATAATACAATCTGTATTGTCTAACCATTTATCAAATCTACGACCACATGTTCCATTTGGTAATAAATTTGCTGCACCTACGCAGTGACAGTGTCTACCCCACCACGCAAAACTTCTAGCGAGTTTAATAAATTCGGTATTATTTGACGTTATCATTCCACCTTCCATTGTAGTAATATGATGAGCAGGATAAAATGAAAATGAACTTGCGAAGGCGTATTCATTTAAATATTTGTCTTTCCATTTTGAACCAAGAGAATCACAAGAATCTAAAATTAGTTGTATATTACTTTCTATACGTCTTAAATAACCCGGTTTATTATATTTTTCAGTATAAACCTCATTCCACTTATTTATTTCATTTACTAATAAATTTATATTTATAGAATTACCCAATACCGGAGATAAAAATATTGCACGTGTTTTATCTGAAACTACTTTTTCTATATTTTCCAATGCAAAATTTAATGTATCAAACTCTATATCAATAAATACCGGAACTAAATTGTTCTGTATAATAGGTGCAATTGTTGTTGGAAATCCTACTGGTGATACTATAATTTCATCACCATCTTTCCAACCAAAATATTTCTTCATCGCTGCAATTAATATTAGATTAGCAGAACTACCGGAATTTAACATAACTGCTGCTTTTTGATTATACTTTTTAGAAAACGCATGTTCAAACTTATGAACACTTTCTCCAGCTGTCATCCACTTTCCAGTAAGTATAGATTCTATAATAGCAACTGTTTCATCATCTGACCAATAAGGACCAGAATATAATACTCGATTTATTACAGTTTTATCTTGGTCATTAGTATTATATATAAATTTAGTTTTTTTATTTTGTAAAAATTGTTTTATTTCATCTTTTAATTCCACTATAGTTTACCTTTTAGTAAATTAATAAAATAATGATAAATACCGTTTGGCATTTGTATAGGTGCTAATAAACTTGACCATACTACATCATATCCTTTTTTATCAAATGTATCTATTTTGTAGTGAGATATGTGTTCTCCAAAACAATCATCTTCAGTATCTACTGTAGATAAAATCAAATATTCACAGTGTTCTAACCAATTAT
>Ga0307377_10005265_pt1 | contig 13906 bp, 14 predicted proteins | sample TR3MG_FD_202535 | JGI IMG/M metagenome (GOLD analysis project Ga0307377, IMG submission 202535) | Soil microbial communities from Risofladan, Vaasa, Finland - TR-3 | ecosystem: Environmental > Terrestrial > Soil > Coastal area > Acid sulfate soil | place: Finland: Risofladan, Vaasa | collected... | reverse complement strand
TCTCGTGAGCCGGTCCGAGCAGGACCTCCTCCAGCGTGCCGCGCACCTGGGTACGCACGCGCGTGCCGCGCGGCAGCGTCGGGTGGAAGGTCGCCATGCCCCAGTGGAAGCCGCGGGCTGGCGCCTCGACGGCGCTGGAGAGGGGCGAACCGATCATGACGGCGTCGGCGCCGCAGGCGATGGCCTTGGCGATGTCGCCGCCCTTGCTCATGCCGCCGTCGGCGATGACGTGGACGTAGACGCCGGTCTCGTCGAGGTGGCGCATGCGCGCACCGGCGACGTCGGCGATGGCCGTGGCCTGGGGAACACCGATGCCGAGCACGGCGCGTGAGGTGCACGCGTTGCCCGGTCCGACACCGACGAGCACGCCGGCGGCACCGGTGCGCATCAGGTGCAGGGCCGCCTGGTAGCTGGCGCAGCCACCCACGATGACCGGCAGTTCGAATTCCCGGATGAACTTCTTCAGGTTGAGCGGTTCCACCGTCTTGGAGACGTGCTCGGCCGAGACGACCGTGCCCTGGATCACGAGGATGTCGAGGCCGGCGTCGAGGATGGTCTTGGCCATCCAGTCGGTGCGCGCGGGAGTGACCGACGCGGAGGTCGTGATGCCGGCGGCCTTCATCTCGCGGATGCGCTGGGCGACCAGTTCGAGCTTGATCGGCTCGAGGTACATCTGCTGCATTCGAGCAGTGGCCTTGTCATCGTCCAGTTCACGGATCTCGTCGAACAGGGGCATCGGGTCCTCGTACCGGGTCCAGAGGCCCTCGAGGTTGAGCACCCCGAGGCCGCCCAAGCGGCCCATCTGGATCGCGGTCGCGGGTGAAATCGCGCCGTCCATGGCCGACCCCAGCACGGGCAGTTCGAACTTGTAGGCGTCGATCTGCCAGGAGATGTCAACGTCCTCGGGGTCACGCGTACGGCGAGAGGGCACGATCGCGATGTCGTCGAAGCCGTACGCCTGTCGCGCCGACTTATAGATACCGATCTCTACTTCCGCCATGAGGACCTCCGCCTAAGGAAATGATGACCCCCAAAAAGGGCCATCCATTACCAACAATCTACTGGACGGACCTACGACCAGATTCGCCCCGCGTCGGGCCAGTCGACCCCGGTGACGACGCAGAGCAACTCGGTGAGCACTCGGGCGGTGGCTCCCCAGATGAGGTCACCGGGTACGCGAAAGAAGTAGATGGGGAAGAAGCCGTCGACGTCCGAGCCCGGACGACTCTCGAGTCGACGCCACCGCTCCTCGAGGAACGATCCCTCCGCGAGCAGTTCGGCCAATGACACGGTGAACACCCGGTCGACTTCTCCGCGGTCGATCACCATTTCGGGACGTTCGTCGAGCAGACCCACTACCGGCCAGATGGCCGAGCCCGAGGCGAAGGTGACGATGGGGCTCAACCACGCGGTCGGCCGGATCAGGGACTCCGCGATGCCGACCTCCTCGCGAGTTTCGCGCAGGGCCGTGTCGAGCGGTGTCTCGCCGGGGTCACTCGCTCCCCCGGGCAGGGCGATCTCACCGCGGTGGTGACGCAGATGGAAGGCCCGACGAGTGAGCACCACGTGGCTCTCACCATCCTCCTCGAAGAGGGCGATGAGGACCGCCGAGCGCCGGGTGATGGGCCGACGGGTGGCGTCGGCGACCGCGGCCATTTCCGCCGGATCGCCGGGGATGGGCGACGTCGCCACGTGACGATGGGCATGGGCGAGGCGCTCTTCGACCACGGCCAGACTGAGCCCTCGCCGTGACTCGGGGGCCAGATGAGCCCACGGAGCGGGACCGCCGCTCAGTATCTCGTCGGGTTCGGGAATGTTTTGGGGGTACTCGTGTCCCGTGAATCGAGCCGGTTCGCCAAGCGTGGGTGCCACAACTTCTCCCCTAGGGTGTTATGCATTTACCGCACGAAAGTAACTTAACCGCCCCCCCGGTGCGCCACTCAGGAGTTAATTCATGAAGTCCCTGGCTCGTTTTGCAGTTCGTCGTCGATGGTATGTCCTCGTCGGCTGGATCGTTCTCATCATCGGCATCAACGTGGCCGCCCAGAGCATGGGTTCGGCGTTCTCGAACTCGTTCAGTCTGCCCGGCACCAACTCCACCCACGCCGAGTCGCTGCTCGCCTCGGCCTTCCCCGGCCAGTCGGGCGACGCCGACCAGATCGTCTTTCACACCGCGAGCGGCACCGTGGCCGGCCACGAGGCGGCCATCCAGACGATGCTCGCCAAGGTCGCGCACCTGCCCGAGGTCGCCAGCGTGACCTCGCCGTTCTGTTCGGGGTTCAGCGCCAACCAGACCCTGCCCACCGGGCAGTGCATCGGCGCCAGCCAGATCAGCCGTACCGGCGCCATCGCTTACGCGGTCGTGCACTTCAGTCAGCCCGCCTTCAGGTTGAGCCTGAACCAGATCCGGGCCGTGGAGACCGTCGGAACGACCGCTCGCTCGAATGCGCTGCAGGTCGAGTTCGGCGGCAACGCCTTCGGGCAGCTGGACAGCCCGACCGGCAGTCCCGGCGAGATTTTCGGCCTCATCGCCACGGCCATCGTGCTCTTCCTCGCCTTCGGCTCGTTCCTCGCGATGCTGCTGCCGCTCGGCGTCGCGCTCTTCGCGCTCGGCGTCGCCTCCGCGGCGACCACCCTGATGAGCCACTTCATCGCCATCGCCCAGTTTGCGCCGATCCTGGGCTCGCTGATCGGCTTGGGTGTCGGTATCGACTACGCGCTGTTCATCGTGACGCGCAGCCGACAGGGTCTGAAACGAGGCTTCACCGTCGAGGAATCGATCGTCACGGCCGTCAACACCTCGGGTCGCGCGGTGCTCTTCGCGGGAGCCACCGTGTGCATCGCGTTGCTCGGCATGCTGGTACTGCGCCTCTCCTTCCTGAACGGCGTGGCCATCGCCGCGTCGGTGACGGTGTTGATCACCATGTTCGCCTCACTCACCCTGCTGCCCTCGCTGCTCGCCTTCCAGAAGCTGCGTGTCCTCAGCCGTCGCGAGCGCCGCTCGCTCGCGACGAACGGTCCCGAGCCCCTCGTAGTCAAGGGCGGATGGCAGCGCTGGGCCCTCTTCGTCTCACGCCACCCACGCGTCCTGTCCGTGGCCGCCCTGTTCGTGATCGTCATGGCCGCCGTACCCTACTTCTCGCTGCACCTGGGCAGTTCCGACCAGGGCTCGAACCCGCCGAGTAGCACGACGCGCCACGCCTACGACCTGTTGGCCCAGGGCTTCGGACCGGGATTCAACGGTCCCCTCGTGGTCGTGGGATCGATCCGCTCGCCCCAGGACAAGGCGACCCTGGTCGCCCTCGACCAGTCGCTCCAGGGCAAGCCCAACGTCGCCGCCGTGCGCCCGCTCATCACGAACCCAGCGGGCACCGTCGGACTGATCACCGTCGTGACCAAGTCGAGTCCCCAGGATCTGGCCACGTCGAACCTCATCAAGACGATCCGCAACCAGTACATCCCGAGCGCCACCGCGACGAGCCACACGGCGATCTACGTGGGTGGCATCACCGCGATCTTCGACGACTTCGCCACGGTCCTCGGCGCCAAGATCCCACTCTTCGTCGGCGTCATCGTGCTGCTGGGATGCCTGTTGTTGATGGTGGCCTTTCGCAGTGTGCTCATCCCGATCACCGCGGCCCTCATGAACCTCCTGGCGGCGGCGGCGTCCTTCGGCCTGGTGGTCGCGGTCTTCCAATGGGGGTGGGGCAGTTCGCTGATCAACGCGGGTACCGGACCGGTCGAGGCCTTCCTGCCGATCATCATGATCGCGATCCTCTTCGGACTCTCGATGGACTACCAGGTGTTCCTCGTCTCGCGGATGCACGAGGAGTGGCTGAACACGTCGGACAACGAAGAGGCGATCATCCGCGGCCAGGCCAACACCGGCCGCGTGATCACCGCGGCCGCACTCATCATGATCAGCGTGTTCTTCTCCTTCGCCTTCGGTGGCCAGCGGATCATCGCCGAATTCGGTATCGGCCTCGGTGGCGCGGTGTTGATGGACGCCTTCATCCTGCGCACCGTCCTGGTGCCGGCACTGATGCACTTCTTCGGCAAGGCCAACTGGTGGATGCCCTCGTGGCTCGACCGCGTGGTGCCTCACGTCGCGGTCGAGGCGACCGAGGACACGTCCTTCTAACCGATCAGGGGGTTGGGTGGCGCGGAGCCGACCGCGTCCACCGGCTCCAGGGCAACATCGGCAGCGCCGCCACGGCGGCGATGAGGACCAGTTGCAGCGCGATCGACCACGGAGATCCCCAGACCTGACTGAGCACGGAGTGGAACGTGTGGTCGGCGGCGACGGCGGCGCTCAGGTAGAGCGAATACGTGACGATCCGTCCCAGCATGAACGCACCGATGAGCGGAATGATGCGCAGTTCGAGCAGACCCGCACCGAGGAACATCTGCGCCGACGGCAACGGTGAGATGACGAACAGCCCGAGCAATACCAGCAGCCGTCCGCGCCGGGCCTCCAGGCGGGCCTCCACCGTCGCGAGATTCTCGCGGTAACGCTGGGGGAAACGATCGCGCAGGGCCCGTGCACCGTGGGCCAGCAAGTATCGGCCGCCGCCCGCGCCGAGGACGCCGAGCACCACCAGCAGGACGGGATTGAGTTGCCACTGCCAACGCGCCACCACCAGCACGGTCCACGTTGGCGGACCGAAGGCCGGCAACAGGTTGATCGCGAACACCACCAGGAGGACGATCGGATATTTCACCCGAGCGCGTTCGGATTCCCGTTCGACTGCCCGGGCGAGACCGCCGCCACGGACGCGGTCGTCACAGTCGTGGTGGTCGTCGTCACCTTCAGGAACGGCAGCACGTTGCGGGCCCAACTGAACACGGTCGCCGGCGCCGGGCCCGCGGGGCGTTCGACGAGGACGGCGTAGGAGCCGCTGCCGCGCACGGGCGCGAAGCCCGTACCCAACTCGCAGATCGCGCAGCCGAGTCCGGTGAATCGCCCGAGCAGGATCTCACGGTGGCCCCAGCACCTCGAGGCGGTCGGACTAGTGCAGTCGTAGTTGGAGGTCGCCGCGGGGGTACCACCCCACCCGTCGTCGTAGAGCCAACTGAAGTCGGCTTCGAGCACCGAGTCCGCGCCGGCCCACGTCGAACCCATCGCGCCCATGACGAAACCAGACGCGACGTCGGGGTCACGCGTGGTGAGCGCCCCGCGCTGCGCGGACCTTGAGAGGGCAGAGTTGAGACCCAGGTAGGGCGGAAGTCCCCGGTCCACCCGTTCGAGATCGATCACCACGAAGAGTTGTTGTGCGGTCGAGAGTCGATACCAGTTGGTCGGCAGTGTCATGGAACGCACTCTCTCGAGATGACGGGCCCGATTGATTGCACGCAATACGAAGTTCGTGCAGGCGACGCTACGGTCGTTCACGACGAAGAACGGCTGTCCCCCGTGGTCCACCCCCACGCAGGGGTTGGGGAAGGCAACGACCCCGTTGCGATTGACGTAGCTGTAACCGGAGCTATTGAAATTCGGCACCGCCGCCACATTCGCCGTCAGGGTGAGCCGTACGTTCGAGGTCGACGCACCCGTCACCGTCGCACCGCCGACACCGACCACGGTGGCGGCCAGAGTCATCAGCGCGGACGCCACGACGCGGATCCACCCGGTACCGGAGTCGATTCTCATGCGCTCCTTACCGCTCGCTGTACGTGTCGAGCGTAGTGCCGGCGACTGCGGAGCCCCGGGTCACCCCGCGGGGGAACGGGGCGTCGTCCGACCCGTGGAATCACGCGAAACGCTGAAGATTCACCGCCAGTAGCGTCAGAGTGGAGTCTCCAAAGGAGTGTGCGCGCATGATGGATTACGGCTGGCAAAACCAAGGCTGGGGCGCGGGATCGTGGTTGGCGATGATCATCATGATGGTCCTGTTCTGGGCGCTATTGGTCGCGGGAGTGACCTACATCGTGCGTCACTTCACTCACTCTCACGACACGACGCCGCGCACCGACAACGCCGCGATCGACGCATTGAAGATGCGTTTCGCGCGAGGCGAGATCGATGAAGAAGAGTTCCAGAAGCGCCTCAAGTTGCTGAAGGGCGAAGGGTAGTTCGGACGATCGGTCCGTTCGTCCATCGCGACTGGATCACTGTTGGGCCGTAGAGTTGTCGCGTGAGCAGCACGTGGGACAACACCTATTCGGGCAAGGGGCCGTCCGAGCGGTCGTGGACCGAGGCCATCCCCCTGGTGTCGTTGCGCCTCATCGCTGAAGCCGCGGTGGACGTCCGCGATGCGATCATCGACGTCGGTGGTGGATCGGCTCGCCTGGTCGATGAGTTACGTCGCCGCCGATTCGCCGACGTGTCGGTGCTCGACGTGTCGGCCATCGCACTCGACGAGGCGCGCGCCCGTCTGAACGACCCCACCGTGACGTGGGTCCTCGGTGACGTGATGACGTGGGTGTCGACGCGTCAGTACCGGTTGTGGCACGACCGCGCGGTGTTCCACTTTCTGACCGACCCCGACGACCAAGCGCGATACGCCGTCACCGCCGCGGCCTCGGTCGAACCCAATGGTCACGTCGTGATCGGTACCTTCTCCCCCCAAGGACCCGATACCTGTTCGGGCCTACCCGTGCAACGGTGGAGCGGACTGGAGATCGCCGAGCTGTTCGCGCCCGGATTCGACCTGGAGACCAGTTTCGAACACGAGCACGTGACGCCCTGGGGCAGCCTCCAGCCCTTCACGTGGGTTCTCCTGCGACGCCACGACGTCTAGGTCGCCGCGGGCGTCAGCAGTCGAGCGGCCAGTTCCAGTCGTTCGGGCACGGTGCGCCACCACGTCCACCGACCGCGCTTCTCGCCCACGATCAGCCCGGCCTCGGCCAGGATCCTCGTGTGGTGCGACACAGTGGGCTGGCTTTTGCCGAGTGGCTCCTCGAGATTGCAACTGCAGGCCTCCTCGTTGGCGGCGATGATCGACAGCATGCGCAGCCGCACTGGATCGCCCAAGGCCGCGTAGACAATGGCCATGTCGCGGGCCTCGTGCTCGGAGAGGACCTCGCTGGTGAGCGGCGCACAGCCCTCGACGTTCACTCGGTCGACGGTGGCGGAAATTGGCTTGACCATGGCACTCCTCATCTCATTGACAAGTATCGATGTATCTGACATACTTATCGACAATCGTCAATGCAAAGGATACCAATGTCGCGTCTCCAACTCGCACTCAACGTCGCCAGTCTCGACGAAGCGATCGCCTTCTACACCAAGTTCTTCGACACCGAGCCAGCCAAGGTACGCCCCGGCTACGCGAACTTCGCGATCGCGCAGCCGCCACTCAAGCTGGTCCTGTTCGAAGGTGCCGGTGATCCAGGCTCGATCAACCACTTGGGCGTCGAGGTCAACAGCACCGACGACGTCGTAGCCGCCACCGCCCGTCTGGCCGGGCTGGGTTTCGCCACCGAGATCGAAGAACAGACCACGTGCTGCCACGCCGTTCAGGACAAGGTGTGGGTCGACGGTCCGGACCAGTCCCGCTGGGAGGTCTACACCGTGCTCGCCGACGCGGACGTCGAGTCGTCGACCAGTGAGGACGTGTGCTGCGCGCCGATCACGACGACCCTGGCCGCCCCGGCGACGCGCCCCTAGGTTCGCCACCGGCCACGACGATCGCCCCTCGAGCTCCTCTCATGCACCGCACCCCCAGCATCCCCACGCCCCCGTCGTGGATATCCGAGAGTGGTCTCTATGAACGGTGATTCGGTGACGTCGCCACCGGGAATCCAGGAACTGGCCCCCGTCGCGACACGATTGTCGCTACTCAATCGCTTTCTCCCCGTGTGGATCGGGGTCGCGATGCTGGCGGGCATCGGGCTGGGACGACTCATCCCGAGTCTCAACACGTCGCTCAACCACGTCCAGGTCGCGGGTACCAGTCTGCCCATCGCCGTGGGGTTACTGGTCATGATGTACCCGGTGTTGGCCAAGGTCCGCTTCAGCGAGATCAACCACGTCACGAGCGATCGACGCCTCCTCGTGCCGTCGCTCATCCTGAACTGGGTGGTGGGCCCGGCGTTGATGTTCGCGCTGGCGTGGCTGCTGCTGCCCGACCTGCCCGCCTACCGGACCGGACTCATCCTCGTCGGGCTGGCGCGCTGCATCGCCATGGTGCTCATCTGGAATGACCTCGCCTGCGGTGACGCCACCGCGGCCGCCGTACTCGTGGCCGTGAACTCGCTCTTCCAGATCGTGGCCTTCGCGGGTCTCGGCTACTTCTATTTGAAGATCCTGCCGGCCTGGCTCGGCCTGTCGACGACGTCGGTGCAGGTCTCCATCTGGTCGATCGCGCGCAGCGTCCTCATCTTTCTCGGCATTCCACTGGTGGCCGGCTATCTCACCCGCACGCTGGGCGAGCGAGCCCGTGGTCGGGTCTGGTACGAGGAGCGCTTCCTGCCCCGCATCGGACCACTCGCCCTCTACGGTCTGCTGTTCACCATCGTCATCCTCTTCGCTCTCCAGGGCAACGCCATCACCCATCGACCGTTCGACGTGGCGCGCATCGCCCTTCCGCTGCTCGCCTACTTCGCGATCATGTGGAGCCTGGCCTTCACCACGGGACGAGCGCTCCATCTGCCCTACGCGCGCACCGCAACCCTGGCCTTCACGGCGGCGGGGAACAACTTCGAACTGGCGATCGCCGTCGCCATCGGCACCTTCGGCGTGACCTCGGGCCAGGCTCTCGCTGGCGTCGTCGGTCCGCTCATCGAAGTGCCCGCGCTCGTCGGACTGGTCTACGTCTCGCTCTGGGCCCGACGTCGCTTCTACCCATCCACCGAGGAGTCCCCCACATGACCACGACCACACCCGAGATCCTGTTCCTCTGCGTGCACAATGCCGGCCGCTCGCAGATGGCGGCCGCCTTCGCGCGCTCGATCGGCGCCGAGCGGGTGATCGTCTACTCGGCCGGCTCCGCCCCGGGCGAGACGCTCAATCCCGCGGTCGTCGCGGCCATGGCCGAGATCGGTCTGGACATCACCGGCGAGTCGCCCAAGAAACTCACCGACCAGATGGCTCTCGACGCCGACGTCATCGTCACCATGGGTTGCGGTGACGAGTGCCCCTTCTACCCCGGCAAGCGGTACGAGGACTGGGTCCTCACCGATCCCGCCGGACAGGACCTCGAGACCGTCCGAGCCATCCGTGACGACGTCGAACAGCGCGTGCGGCTGCTGCTCGCCGAACTGTTGGGCACGCCGCTCTAACGGGACCCGGCGGGAAGACCGCGGTGAACGTGAGACCACGGTAGCCGCAGGGCTGGCGACGGGCACAGTCATGTCCGCCGCCGTGGTGATCACCTCGATCCAGGTTCCCGCGCCGGTCGCGCTCAACGTGCAACCGGTAATCGAACATCCCGCCGGACCGGCGCTCAGGGCGAGGGTGTGTTACTCGCGGGGGGCTCATGCGGACAACGTCGCCCCCGGCGAAGGTGATGTTCTGCGAGGCACCGGTGGGCATGTCGCCCCCGGTGGCCCCGACCAGACGACCCGCTGGGGTGACAACACCGACGAGTTGGTCGCCGTCGTGACGTGCTCGCTCGTCATCACGGTTGTCGGGCCGTACGGGTGTTCCTCGACGGAACTCAGTTGCCCGAGCCGTCCATTGGCTCTCGCCGTCCCCTCAAGATCTTCGTGAAGATCACCTTCACCAACTCGGGCTCGAGGTCGTACAGGTCCGAACCGAAGTTCAGGTGCTGGCCGATGAAGCTGCCCCAGAAGGTCAGGGAGAGCGATCGGGCGTCGACGTCGGCGTCGATCCAGCCGAAGCCCTTGGCCTTGTCAATGACTTCGATGCGCTGCTGGAGTTGACGCTCCTGCTTCTCTCTCATCAACTTCGATTGGGCCGTATCTCGACGCACGTCAACCATGAGTTCCGCCATGTGGCGCATTCGCTCGCGGCGCTCGGGGTCCCATCCCACCACGAACACTGCGTCCCAGGCCGCCCAGTACGCACCCTCATCCTGGTTGTCAACCGCCGAGGTCATCGCCACCAAGATTTCGTCGAAGGGCGCCCAGAGTTCGTCGTGTCGCAGCCCTTGGGCGAGGGAGATCAACTGGGGCAGGGAGGCGAAGTAGTAGTAGATGGAAGGAACGCCGACGTTGGCCCGCACGGCAATCGCCGAGACGCGGATGTTAGCGCTATCCGTCTCGTCGAGCATCGCCGCCGTGGCCGCGAGGATGTGCTGTGGCACATCGGAACTCGTATGGCGCATGCGACATCATCGCATATTGGACGTAACTCGAGGACAGCGACTACCCCGGTGGCGTGACTCGTCGGTCCATAACGCCCGGCGAACGTCGCCTCGCAAGGTCGCACCCCGGCGATCGGCTGAGGGCACCGACGAACGCTTGGGAGTGGCTGTCCGGCCCCGCGCGCGTGACCAACGACCGCGTCTCGGTCCCACCCATCGCTTCGTGCCGCTCCGGGCAACGGTCGACCCCGACGGGCTCGCGACACCGGTCGCTAGGGTGACCTGAACCCGTGGGATCGACCCACCGGGTTCGACCGCGAAGGGGATGGATCATGGCCACGACTCGAAACGCAACTGCTCACTGGGAGGGTTCACTGCTCGAAGGCGCCGGCGCCGTCACCCTCGCCTCCAGCGGCGTAGGCGTCTTTCCCATCACCTGGGCCTCGCGCGCGGAGATCCCCGAGGGACGGACCAGCCCCGAGGAACTGATCGCCGCCGCCCACTCGTCGTGCTTCTCGATGGCCCTCTCCAACATCCTCGCCAAGGCGGGCACCCCGGCCAGTTCCCTCGACACGTCGGTCGAGGTGGACTTCCAGCCCGGCGTCGGGATCACCGCCGTACGCATCACGGTGTCGGGCGTCGTCGAAGGACTCGATGCGGCCGGCTTCGCCGACGCGGCCGAGGACGCCAAGGTCAACTGCCCCGTGTCGAAGGCCCTGGCGGCCGTGCCGATCACGCTGTCGATCGTCTGACCGGTCGCGGCGCGATCAGTGTGAGTGCGGCGCGGGACGCTCGGCTCCGGTGGTCTCACCGCTCCCGGTCCAGTAGGCGATGATGGCGGAGAGCACGAGGAGCGCCCCCGAGATGCTGAGCGCCAGGTCGAGTCCGTGAGCGAACGCCGAATACGCCGCCGCCACGACCTTGTCGATGATCGCCTGCACGGTGGCGCTGCTCTTCCCGCGCAACCCGCTGACTTGGGCGTTCACCGTGCCGGTCGTCACTGCGGTGACGATCTGGGCACGGAACGACGCGGGGATGCCGATCTCGATGAGACGCTGGGTGAGGTTGACGGTCAGCTGACCGTTGACGATGGAACCCAGGATGGCGACGCCCGCGACCGCCCCCAACTCCCGACTGGTGTTCACCATGGACGACGCCATGCCCGAACTGCTGGCGGGGAGCTTCGACAGGGCGATCTCGTTCACCGGCACGACGATGATCCCGAACCCGACGCCGGCCAGACCCATGGTCCAGCCGAGCGACGACACGCCCACCTTCGGCGAGATGACCGCATCGGTCAGCCACACACCGGCGGCGGCGAGCACACAGCCCACCGTCATGGGCACGCGGGACCCGCTGCGGCCAATCCAGCGACCGCTGAACAAGGCGGCGAGCACCATGCCCGCCAGCAATGGCAAGAAATCAACGGCCAACCCGTACGCGCTGACCGACGCCACGACCTCGAGGTAGAGCGCGACGAAGAAGAAGATCGAGAAGATCGAGAAGTAGCTCGTGAAGGCGATCACGGTGGCGCCCGAGAATTGGCGTCGTCGAAAGAAAGCGAGATCGAGCATCGGGAACTGGACGCGCCACTCCACCACGTAGAACCCGGCGAGGGCCAGGCACGCAATGACGTAGAGGGCGATGATGTCGCCGGCACCGTAGCCGGCTGACTCCCCAGCGATCGTGGCGAAAGTGGCGGACCCGAGCGTCAGGGCGACGAGGGCGAAGCCGGCGAAGTCGAGCCGGCGACGGGTGTCGTTAACGCTCTCGGGCAGTGCGATGGTGGCGACGATCAGGGCGATGGACCCGAAGAGCACGTTGAACCAGAAGACCGCGCGCCACGACCAGATGCCGACCAAGATGCCGCCGATCACCGGACCCATCGCGAGGGCCAGACCCGACACCGCTGCCCACGCGCCCAGGGCGCGGGCGCGTCGGCGGGGTTCGGGATAGATCTGGCGAATCATTGACAGCGTGCCCGGCTCCGAGCCCGCCGCGCCCACCCCCATGATGACCCGGGCGACGATGAGTTCAGCCGACGAGGTCGACAGCGCCGCGACCACCGAGCCCGCGCAGAAGATCGACACGCCCAGCAACATCACTCGCTTGCGGCCGAAACTGTCGCCGAGCGAGCCACCGACCAGCATCAGACTCGCGAACGCCAAGGCGTAACCACCGACGACCCACTGCAACTCCGAGACCCCCGAATGGAGTTCGGCCTGCACGTTGGTGAGCACTGCACTCGCGATTGTGTTGTCGACGAAGGTGAGAAACAGGATGGCGAGCAGCGCCGCGAAGCCGAAGTGCGCCCGTAGTCGCTCGACGATCCGCTCCACGACCTCCGGACCCTCGCTCGAGTGGAGCGGAGATGAACGTCGCTGATTGACCATGCCATCCTCTCGCCTACTGCTCACCGTTCCGGCCAGCGCCCGCAGCCGCTCACGCGCGGCCCACCGCGCGCCGGACCATCATCGTCACTCATTCACGCACTATCACGCGGAGCGGGTGGTCAGTAGCCCTTCTTTGGCGCGACGAAGTAAATCCTGGCCACCGCCGAATCACCGCCGCTGGCGTTGCCCGCGCTGATCGCGCACGATTTCAAGTTGGCCGTCTTCGTGCCGCACGCGCCACTGCCGATGGCCCCCGTGATGACTTTGAACTTCGTCACCGGCAAGATCCCTTTGGCGTTGACGGTGACCGCGGTCGCGCCCAACGTGTTGCAGCCGGCCTGACCCTTGGCCGTCACCAGACACTCGACGATGTACACCTGATCGTGCGCCTTGAATCCGTAACCACGGACCTTGACCACTTCACCGTTCTTCAGGCCCGCCGATGGCGCGACGACCAGCTTGGGCGACTTGGCGACGCTCCCGCCGGCCGGACTCGTCATCGAGCCGGCGACCAATCCCAGCGACACCGGCGCGGCAACCATGGATGCTCGAACTACCTTGACCACTATCACTTCACCTCCCTCTCGTTAGAGAACCGGCAAATGCGATGTCGTGACCACGTCACGTGATTCGGCGATGACCCGACGTCTTCAACCCAACTCGAACTCATCGTAGTGCGGCCGCCGGCGACATTGGGCGAGAATTTCAATGGCCTGCAACTCCGGCGGGCCGCGGTCGCCGACGACGACCGGGAGTCCCGCGACCCACTGGTCCACACCAGCAGAAGAGCCGGGCCCGAGGGCCCGGCTCTTCCATCGTCTACGTGACGGGAGTTACATCATCCCGCCCATGCCACCCATGCCACCGTCGTGTCCACCACCGGCGTGAGCCGCTTCGGGCTTGTCGGCCACGATGGCCTCAGTGGTGAGCAACAGTGCGGCGATCGACGACGCGTTCTGCAGCGCTGAGCGCGTCACCTTGGCGGGGTCGATGATGCCGACCTTCACCAGGTCAACGATCTCGCCGGTCATCGCGTTGAGGCCGAATGACCCCTCGGCGTCGGAGACTTCGCGGACCTTGACGGCACCCTCAAAACCAGCGTTGGCCGCGATGTGGCGCAACGGCGCCTCGAGCGAGTTCGCCACGATGCGCGCACCGGTCGCCTCGTCGCCGGTCAAGGTCGCAATCAAGGCGTCGACCGCGGCGCGCGAACGAACCAGGGCCGTCCCACCACCGGCGACGATTCCCTCGTCGATCGCGGCGCGGGTCGCACTGAGGGCGTCCTCGATACGGTGCTTCTTCTCC
>Ga0307377_10005263_pt1 | contig 13910 bp, 12 predicted proteins | sample TR3MG_FD_202535 | JGI IMG/M metagenome (GOLD analysis project Ga0307377, IMG submission 202535) | Soil microbial communities from Risofladan, Vaasa, Finland - TR-3 | ecosystem: Environmental > Terrestrial > Soil > Coastal area > Acid sulfate soil | place: Finland: Risofladan, Vaasa | collected... | reverse complement strand
AGTAGATTTCTGTGTTCTAAAGACACCAAGGTCATTCTCTAGGTCTTTTATTTCTTCCTGTACGGCATTGAAGGATGCTAGAGAAAACTTTTTACCACCCTTCTTCCCAGAAAACAATCTTTTCTTTGCGTCTATATCTCTCTGTACCTTTGCTATTATTCTGTCACTTTTTGATATTTCTCCAGAAACAGTGCTTAGCTTAATACTCTTTCCCCTAAATCGCCCTAGGTGAGCTGGAAGAACTGCTCCAGTTAATTCCCCCTTAGGGTCTGTCTGGACATAGCTCATTAATCCTCTACCAAGAGCCGTCCTAGACTTTTCGCTTAGAGGTTTTACTAACCGTCTTCCTGTTAGTGCCCAGGCATTTTGAATATTGTCTTCCAGAGCAAAGGCGTCTCCATGGAGAACATCTGAGATAACACCTTGAATCCTGTTTTCGTCTGGCCATCCCTGCTCTAATACGTCTGCTGTAATAAACTTTCCGCTCTTGAACTGTCTTGTGTCAAAGAATGGAACGCTAGACGCCAGTCTGTCTTGCTCTACAATCTGAAGTTTATGAATGGCAGTAGCAGTCTTTCTGGCCTCAAGCTCAGCTGACCCCATAACAAGTCTGCTTCTTAACTCAAACTGTTTTTGAGGAGAAAGATTTGCATTCTTTAAGAACACCCTGAAATATGTTCTTCTTGATTGCTCTAGCAATCTTCTTCTTGTTATTTCAGATGGAGTCGCAGCTGCTGAAGATTCAAGGTAACCCTTACCCTTAACTCTAGTGTTGTCAAAAATCTTTTCGCCACGGTCATTAAACTCAGCAGATTCTAAATCTCTACTCTTTTCCTCGAACAGGTAATCGAAATCTTCGTCTTCAAACGTAGACCCTGCCATGCGAACAGACTCTGCCAGGTTTCTTTCTTTTGGCGGAACGCCAGTAAATTTATATACCCTCGCGATTACGTCTTTGTCTGACTTTGGAGATGGGGAATTGTTTCTTTTAGCCATTTTACATCACCATCCCAACCGAATCTGCGTACATGCTTGAAACATCTCTTGTTATATTAAAATCTAAATCAACACCGTCATAGTCTGATGGCATATAGGATATGTCTACCTGTGGATCTGTCATTCCCATATTCATCATCTGTTCCAAAAGAAGTCTCCTCATGTAGGGGTTTAGGTACTTAATGTTAGGCTTATTAAACTCGTCAATAAACGGTACCTTCTTCCCTTTTGCCGCGTTCTCTTGGGCCTCCCATAGGTCGAAGTCGTGTATGTCTAGTGCTTCATTTTTTACTACCTTCAATTTAACCTGTTCTAGGTCTACTGACGGATGCCAGCCTGCCCATTTTGGTCCAGGAAGATATTTCTTAGAAAAGTACTTGTTAAGTTCGTCAATTCCAACGCCCTCTCTACCAGATCTTCCAACCTGGAGGGTCATTCCTGCAAACATTCTTTCTATCTGTCTTCCTCTTTTGTCCTTGTTGGCCCATTGAGCTTCGTATATGGTCCTCATATACTCAGGGACAACTTTTAAAATGTCTTCTCTTTCTTCTCCCGTAGCTTGCACGAACTCGGGGAAGTAGGCTCTTTCTCTTTTTGGTATAGCCCTCGTTATCTCGCCCCAACTAGCATATGGATTAAGTCCAGCAACAGTGTTTCTGGCTTGACCCTTTAAGGATGAAGATATCTCGCTAACACCCTTCTCGTCAGCCATACCAGCAAGCATGCTAAACTTTAGATACTTTAGCTTGTCGAAATATTCCTCTATCTCATTTCTCTTTCTAGTCTGAGGAGGAATGTATGCATCATTAACCAATCCAGTGATGCTGTCTACGTAGGGCACAACAAAGTCTCTTATTGGGTTTCCCCAGTTTGCAGACTCTGTGCCATATACCTGAAACTTTTTATAGTGTTCTAGTGGGCTCCTAAATGGAAGAACCTTATCCATTATCCAGCTTAGTCCTGGTACGGGGAGCATTGCTGCTTTTCCTATCGCCCCTTCCCAGACCTCAGTTACTAAAGCTTTGTCTTTTATCTTTTCGTTCTCTTCGGTAAGCTGACCCTCTACAACCTCTTTTGTGCTGCGCCTCTTTGGATAAAAAACATACTGTTGTGTTATCTGCTCTCTCTGTAATAACTCTTCTTTGTATTGTTCTTCCCAATAGGGAGTGTATTCTCCCCTGGCAATCTTTCCGCCAACTATAGTTTTATATTGATTATATTCCCTAGAATACGGTGCCACATCTCCTAAGATTTTAAATATATCCATCTCGCCATACACACCAGGTTGACCTGACTCTAGTTTGTGTAAGGCCTCATAAGCTGGACCAGGAAGTCTCTGCGGTCCCATTTTGAGCTTTGAGTATGGATCCCCTTGTCTGAAATTTGTATAATAATCTGGTCCTGGTAGCCATGGATATTTCTGACCCATGCTATTTGGAACGGGATTGTAATATTCTACAGCTTTTCTTCTAGGCGGAATAAATCTTCTAAAAACCTCGTTCAACCCCAGCATACCGCCAAGGTCTCTGTCCCAATATTGCTTAGTTGGATCTCCAAATAACCCTGGAGTTTGAGCCCTTGGAGTGTCGAATATAACCTCACTACCAGTGGAGCTCTTTAGCATCTGTTGGATAACAAAACCTGGAAGTCCCATGAGCTCTGTACCGCGATATACTGTCTCAGAAACTAGCACTCTTGGGTCAAGAGGACCCGCTATGTCTGGCTGTACGTTGGCATTAATCTCCCTTATTCCAAGGGCTGCCGCTGCAGTTTCTCCCCTTCCAGCAGGTCTAAATGGAGCTTTTGCAAGCCACTCTCCCGTCCCAACTGGTACCGGTCTCTCCGGAAACCCCTGCCCAGAAAGGGCAGTGAAAGCTGCTCCTGACACGGACATTGGTTGAGACTCTGGAAGTTTTGTTTCCGGAGCCATCATCATTGGGTACCAGTGTGGTCTAAAATAGTCCACCCTTCCACCCTCGTATGGAGTTCTTCCGAACATCCACCATCTTCCCTTTCGTACTGGTATCTCTTTTTCTCCAGAGTAAATCTTCTTAAGTTCTTCTGGACTCTTTTCTAAAAACTTTTCAGCGACTATACCCGCTACGCCACCCATGAGGGCCCTAACGGCTACTGCTACGAATCTATTGGCACCACCCATAGCCTTAGTTGCCGCGCCCATGAGCTTGCTAGCGCCCTTAGTAGCACCAGCTAGTTGGGCATAGTTCACGCCACGAGTTCCCTTAATTCCCCAGATAGCACCACCAACTATACCAGCAACCCTAAGATACCCTGGTAGAGTCTCTTCCATTCTCTTATGAGCTTCTGTTATTCCCAGTCCAGACAGAACTTCTTGGGCTGCCATTCTAGCGCCTATTATTGGCCTAGCTATTGCGCCCTTGATTCCGCCTTGCTCATCTGTGGTGCCCCTGAACACGCTATCTAGAACTTTATACGCAGCAAAGGCTCCTAGAAGAGGCAATGCTAGTCTCTTTCCAAAAGCTCCAGCCAAACCCTTTATTGTTCTGACTCCAGGTTTAAATCCACCCTTTAAGAGGGCTGCCCTAATTTCTGGTGGGAGTTTGTAGAACCCATACAGTTTGGTTGGGTCCCCCTTAAGTATGAAGTCGGGTATCTTCTTTAGTCTATCTGCAAGTTTTCCAAATCCAAGAAACCTAAAGAATTCGGGTATTTCCGATATGGTCCTGCTAAATAGACTGGTTATGCCTTCTTCTATCCCTCGAAGACCAAACCCAGTTTTGTTTAGCCTGCTAAATAGGGCTTCTGCCTGATCCTTGTTTAGCTTTCCAATATATTCGCGATACTCTTTTCTTATGAATCGCTTTATATTGTTTTGCTTTATTGTCTCTAGGCTTTGCCAAAACTTAGCATTGAGAGGATAATACCCAGCACCCCTCATCCCCCTATAAAGGTACCAACCTCCGGCAGTTAATGCGGCTGCTTCCGTTGCTCTTTGACCAAGGCTTTTGTTTTGTTCTGGATTACTAAAGTCTCCCTCATCAAACTGGCCAAACTTCACCTGTTTGCGGAGCAAGTCTCTATAATCTCTGGTAACTCGGTCAAAAACTGCCATCTGAACTCCTGTTTGTGTAAAAAAAAGAGGGAGAACCGTATCGTCTCCCTCTCGAATTTATCACGTGAAGTCATTGGCAGAAACCTTTGCGCGTCCGAACATTTTTTTGTTCTCTTCGTCAAAGTTTATATGTCCGCCATTCTTTTTTGGTTTTTCTTGTTTTTGTATTGTGAGAGTTGTCCCTGTTATCTCTTCAGCCAGGGCCAATCTATAGGTAAATTGTTTAACATCTAGTTTATTTATGTCTTCAAATGTTAGATAAGGGAAAGCTTTTAATATGACAATCATCATTTGATTGTCTGCCATTTTCATGGAGGTTCTACTTTCTTCTAGTAGCGATAAAAATACTTCCTCGTCGCCGAAGCCAGATATGGTAGCTACGTTATTTGCAACAGCAGTAACCGTACCTGCATATAATTTTCCTTTTTCATCATCGGTCAATACTGGATAAACCACACAGATGTCAAATAGCTCATCCTCTACTTCTTCCCCCAGGGACTGGGAGATTCTTGATAGATCTGAGAACTCTCCCTTTGTGGCTGGTCTGAATACAAAAAAACCATCGAGAGTCTCTAATCCAAATAGGTTTGGCCATTTTAGAGTTAGGTCCGATATTATTCCCAGTACTTCTGGTGAAAGTTCTTCTAGGTTCATAGACTTACAACTTTATAGGTTCTGTGTCTACACCAAAGCCGCTTACCATCATTATGCAATCCGTGAGGGTTGAAACTATACCGGCCTTTGTCCCTGCTGTAGATTCTGTGGTTATATCTGGATATATTACGCACTTCTGAACTATCTGTTCTTCCCTAAAACTAGTGGAAGCTTCCTGCCCCTGTATTATTGTTTTGTACTCCGCCCTTCTAAGTGGCCTGTAGTAATAATCTTCTCCACCCAATCCTATCTTGTATATCTCTCCATACTTGCTCTTCCAATCATCTATGATTGCTTGTGTTATTTCTTTCTCTGACATTTTATTTCTCCTTATTTTTATTCAATATCTCTGGCAAAAAACGAGTAGCCTTCTTGCACTGGCTCCCCATTGGCCTGTATTACTTGAGAAGAACCTACCAAATGTACTCCTCTCAAAATCTTTGTTGTAGATGACATAACATCATATGGTTTTTCTGATCTCTTGTCCACAACTTCCCCATATACTACTTGTATATCGAATCCCTCTGGCTTCCATGCGTGTTGCAATACATCTGGTGTGCCAAGGGTAAAATCTTCTCTGGAGTCCAACGTCTCCCAGATTACTTGCTCATAGGTATCCGCCACCTCCCAAAAGTCCTCTCTCTGACCCAGATCTTTTATGTCCTGATATGTCTTGGGTCCAAATGTTCCGTTTCTAAGATGAGCCGCTATGGTGGGCTTTACAGCGTTCCACCTATTGGTTAACTCTGATCCTGAAAACGATGTTTTCATATCTTCAGACAAGTTTCTTAGGCTATCTATTACAAAGCTTATGTAGTCTCTTTGTCTAAAGTTTATTGTAAAGTTCCCCTGTACTATTACCTGACCCCTAGACACGGCATCAAAATATGTAGATGCATATCCATACATAGGTCTTTTTTCCTGAGAATACTGCCAGCTAATAGAAGATATGTCATTTACCCATATATCCTCAAACCATACAGATATTTGAGCTCCGCTATGATAAGAGAACGTTTGAAGTTCTGTGGTTTTTATGATTGGATCATTAGCCATTTTTTCTCCTAAACAGACGACGACCTATGCGAACCTATTCTTGCAGACGTTTCTATTCTCATTATATCATCAGCACTTCTTGGAAATTGTCCATCCTTAAAAACCCTAAAGGGTTTGCCCCTATGCATGAGGTCTATATCAGTAGCGACATACGTGTTTGTTTGTTCTGTAAGCATGTCGTCTATGCTTAGTGTAGACCCTTCGTTCACTAGTCTTATTCCAGCTATAACCATCTTTGAGTATTCTCCTGGCCATTCATTAGCAAATGTTATAACAATATCAAATGGAGGCAACTGGTCGGCTAATACTGTTGATGTGTCAACTTCTGGTCCAAAGTTATGCTCTAAAGCTGTAGCTAAAACGTATTGATCCATTGTCGTCCACACCATGGTCCCAGCAATTGTCCTTGGCCCTCTCGTATACGCGTGCGCCCTGGACTTACCGAGAGCCCTGACCGGAACAACTTCTCTGTGAATACTATAACTTATTGTTTGTAATGTACCCAATACCCCCTGAACCGTTTCGGCCTGATTATACGGTGTTCCGGCAGCAGGTGGAATACTTATATACGCAGTGATATCCGTGCCAGAAAAAGTGTTTCTGGTCCCAGTCTGAGACACAGATTCGGCTGACAGTGAGTTTCTTGGAAGGTCACCAAGTATGAATTTTGCTTGATCTGGTACGGGCACTCTACTACCTCCTGAGTTGCACTGTAGAGGGGAAGTTTCCCTCCCCCCTACGATGCTTATTAAACTAGCGAGATTCTGACGCTCTAGATTGCCACGGAGTTACCCTTCTGGCAACGAATGTCATTTCTTGCTCTGTTACTATATCATCTACCGAGATTCCAGTACCTTCGTTCAATATTTCAACGCTAAAGATTGACATTGTAGCTATCTGTCCATACTCATTAGCAGCCGTGAGAACTATATCGAATGGCGGAAGCTGATCCGGATACCACGCTGGATACCAGTCGTTGTCCGAATACACATCATTCTGTATAACCTCATCTTCCTCAGTGGCCCTTATCCCTCTGTACGCCGGGTCTTCGTGCTTGAAAATGTCAAGCCTATGGGCGTAAAAAGTATTTTCTTTAAGAGTCTCAATTATTGGAGTTCTGTCAAATATTGTAAACACGAGAGTACCTGCTATGCCTCTTTTACCTCTTGAAAAAGACCTAGGATCGGCCGAACCAAGAGTATATATAGGGGCTTTCTCTCTGGTGATTGAATAACTAACACCCTGAAGTTCTCCTATTAACTTACCTCCGAATGTTGCCTGGATATCAACTCCCGAAAAGGAGTTATAACTTCTAGTATATTCACTAACAGCCATAATACGCCTCCTTTTCTTTATTCAGCCGCCAAGCTTACGTAGACGGTGATTTGTTGTAATTCGAACGAAGGAACAAGGGTTAGTTCTACGGTAGCTCTACCGAGAACCTGATCCGTAGGAGTAGAGTATATAGTGAAATCATATCTCCTAAGTGCTCCTTCATCTCTCATTGTAACAAGAGCTGACTCTATAGCAGAGTTCATTGCGTTACGTTGTGGCGCGTTATTTGGTTCACCAATAAAAGGATCACATGCAGCTCTCACTACGTTAATAGCATCGTGCATGATCCTTACAGTTGTAAGCCTAACAAAGTCAGACCTGAAATATTGGTTTATGTTATAAGCACCAGTCATAGCAGACGCAGCTACAACACCCTTTGGTTTTTCAAACACTGCAACGAACCTACTTCCACACAATCTATCTGCCTGGGAATAGGAAAGTTGGTTTTGCATTGTAAGGCCATCTAAGACCTTATTTGTTGGGGCACTCTTGGCCTGTAAAGCAGCCACAAGTCCTGCATAAGTAGCAGCCCCATCTGAGTTGTAATATCCAAGTGTCGGATAAAGTGCATTTCCCGCATCGTTGTTCGCCCTTACAGCTCCGGCTATAACAGAAATGTATGCACCGATATCAACCTTATTACCCTTTGTATCCTCTACGTCTCCACCAGCAAAATTTGATGGCATATGGCCATCAGTTGTGGCTACAAACGCATAGTTTTCTGGAATACCGTCCTCTGTAGCGTCGGTGTTTCCATCATACTGTGGGATGTTGGTAAAGTTCTGAAGATCTGATACCCATGATTCTATCTCTGCTATTGTTGGAGTTCCAGAAGCATTAGCCACTGGACCTTCAACACCTACAACACCTATACACGTATTGTTGTTCTGTGTAGCCCTGTAACAAAAATTAGCCAACTGATATGCATAGTTTCTGCTAAATCCATCTCCGTCATTGCTGACGGCCATGTCGATTCTAGCTTCAACTGGTACGATAATATCTGGATCATGATTAAACAAATTTTCATATGCCTTTTCAAGATATCCATATCTATCATCATTAGACACAAAAGCTCCACTTGCAGAAGGAAGAATATTCATCAACTCAATATTCTTTGCTCCTCCTATGTTTGCTTCCATAAGTGCCTTGCACAGTTCGCTCGGCGTACCGTCAGCATTTTTAAACTTACGATACGCAGTTGTCAGACTATCACTAGAAACAGAATACGGTACATATGCTTCAGCGGCGTTGTCTGTAGAGGTGGTTAAACCAAGGAGAACAACCTTTGGACCAGATGGTGCCCTGCTTATACGCAGTCCCTGATCGGTAATCTCAACCGAAGTCCCTGGTAGGTTTGCATAAACTGGCATTTTTCCCTCCTTTTATGTTCGTACTTGCTTATAGTTGCCCGTCAAAAATCTCGGTATACCCCGATGGTTCTACAAATCCACTGGCCGCAACTGTTTCTGTTGCAAGACCAGCATATAAATCAATCTGGGTAAAATCGTGAGTCCTAATGGGTACTATTTTTTCTGTTCTAAAATAATAAATTAAAGTTCTATTTACTATATCATCTCTCCACTTAGTAATTTCATCGTCCATCCCCCTACTTACGTAAAGTATTTCTTGGACTCCGTTCTTCTTCCAAACCCATGTATATCTAAACAAAAAGTCTTCGAACCAACTTATCAGAGAATCAGCTCCGTTATTCGTAACGGACCAGCAGTCAAACTGTAAATTGTTATCAAACCACTGTCCCATAACTTGAATATGGTGATTAGGATAGTCTGGGTCAACTATTGTTTCTCGTACTCTGGGTTTTATTTCTTTTCTACCATCGAATGGGTGAGACTGTAAGGTTCCTGGCTCTCTCCTTAATACCCTGTAGGTAATCGTGTCTCTCCAGGTCTGAGGCTCTGCATATACTTGGGGGTACGCAGAAACAAAGTTTATCATATTTACGTCAGCAAGTTCTAGTCTGTCTCCCAGTTTTGGAGAGATAGTTCCGGATAAACGCACCGTGTGATTTTGTTCATCCACTACACTGTCTATGGTATATGATTCCCCTGTTGAAACGTTCTTAATAGAATTTCCTACACGAAGATCTCTGGCATAAGGGAATATTACAGTCCATTCATTTATTTTGGTTGTTTCCCATTTGCCCTGATAGTCTACCAAACTTTGGTATATGTACGTTGTTACATCATCTAGAGACGCTGATCTATCTGCTTTTTGGTTGTCCTCATCGCTAGACCAGTATAGAGGCTTTTCGTCAAAGCTTTCCAATCTTTTAGAAAGTTCGGCCATAACGTAACTCCTCCTTCTTGACAGCACATCTCCAGTATTCTATTCTGCCATTTAAATCCCTAAATGGCTCTGCCAATGTGATATTATATATAGATTTTTTAACTATGGGCCTTACTGGGTTCCCATTTTCGTCGTTCTCTACCTCTACTATTCTGTCTAATTCCGTAGGGTTAACATAATATTTAAAATAATATATTATATATGGAACGTTCATTATTGCAAAATCTGCTTGCTGTTCTATCCCCGCCTGACCTGGTGGTGGCGTCGAAATCCTTCTTCTAACCTTGTGAAGTTCTTCGCTATACAGCCAACCCTCTCCTCCGCATACATCACAATTCTTGTCAGGTTCATCATACTTTCTATTGTCATTACTATATTTATCTTTGCCTTCCCCCACCTTATTCCAACATGAACACCTCTGTCTGGTCTCCATTCTCCTGAGCAAAACCCAATGGCCCCGTTGTGGTTCACATCCAGTTCCGTCTATGAGATCCTTAAACTCTTGTCTTAGATTAATCTCATTTTTAGTCTGGGTGCTACCATACAGGCTTGTGGCTTTCTTTCCTGTTATTGTCCCGGGCCATAATTCCATTCCCATAGATTAGCTCCATTTTGAGTATATCGTTGGTAGTTTCCCTATTCTCTGCCTTCTGGTATTAGATCCAGGAATTCTATATCTTCCGTATTCCCTTATCCATGTCCTAACGCCCCTCACTGGAGGTGTTGTGGCGTTTGTCACGCCCTTTACGACACCCTTGGGATGAACCTTTCCTGTTTTTCCTATAAGCCTATCTACCCAGAATTCCATACATGAAAGTGCGGAATTTATTGGGCCTTGAAGCATTTTTGATATATCTACTGGATCTTGTACGGTAAAGTCTCCAAGTCTCTTCATTTGACCTGCCGCGCAGGCCTTGTCAAGAAGCTTGGCATTTAAAAGATCGTATTGCGTCTTGCAGCAAGTATACATCTTTGCGGCAAAATTAGGATTATCTATGTCCCATACATGTTGACCATATGTTTCGTTTGCCAGCTGATAAGCTATAATTGAGTTTTCAAAAATCCTTCTATTTATTGTGTCATCTGGTATGTCTTTTATGTATGGTCCAATTGCCATTCTAATTCTTGTTACGGTACAATATAGGGGATTGTATGCCGTTGTAAACATGAAGTACTGATCATTTCCAAGCATATTACCGCTAGCGTTAATTACGTCAGAAGATATCAGTACCGTTATCTCATTGTTTTGATACCATCCACTAGGGTCAAGAGATGTCCAATATAGAGTGTTTCCGCTTGGCGGCACTATAAACCCACTAGGAACAGCAGACGGTATTGCCGGATCTCCGTTGACTGGCTCTGCTGTTATGTTAAGCCAGCTTGACCAGTCTGAGTACGTTGTTAAATCAGGCAATAGATCCTGATTAAATGTAACTGATATGGTATAAAATCCAGATGGATTTGGATGACTGATAGCCAGTTCAACTGGAATAGTATATGGAAGAGGTACTCCGGACGCCTGTGTTATAGAGCATAATCCCGAAGGAAGTGCGTGCCCTATGTTTGACGAACCATTTATGGGGTGTGTTGTCAGTACCGAAAAGTTTGGATCCACTACCGGGTCTAGGACTTGTATCGTAGGTGATGGAGCAAACTGGTCCTCCTGATCTATTTCCTGTGGCGTTGGCTGTGGCTCTGGATAAACCTCGCTTCCGGTAACAAACTGTAGTGCCTCTGACGTTGCCAGAGACTCTAACGTGTCACTCTTTACGCAGTCTTCAGACTGATCTGCCCCTACTATTATGAAGGTATATGCCGTGTCGGTGTCTAGGACTTTCCCCGGCACAAACGTAACCTTCCTTTCAGAACTATCGTATTGCGTCGTGCCTTCAATCTGACTATAATCTGTAGACCTATACATGAGAAATGTGTTTGGATTAACACTTGACTCAAGAATAGCCACATCAAAGTATACATATATCAACTGATTTATGTAAACATTTGTCTGATTATTTAACGGAAATGTCGACGTAATATTTGGGGCAGCCATATTTTATCCTTTTATACTATATTTATTTGGATTTTTTCTTTTTCCTCTTCTATTATGGAGGATATGCCGCTCATGCTACCTAATATCTCTTCTATTTTCTCAGTAACAGTCTTTCTGTTTTTTCCATTCTGTTCTAATAGTAATAGTTTTTCTAGCCTAGCAACTGGGGCATCGTCCCCTCTTCCTGGGGTCTTAGCTATTTCCTCTAGAAAAGGTATCATTTTCTTAACTCCCTTTTCTAGCAATCCCTTGTCGTCCTCTTTATACTTAACCTCTGGCGCCGGTTCCTGTGCCCACCCCAAAAAGAGGTGTCCAGTTTCTATCGAACGCTTTATTATTTCTAAATTTCTCTCAGAAATATTGTCAGGTATTATTGCAGTCTCTTCGATATCTGCCCTTAGGTTTATTCCACTTGGGCCCTGAAAGTAGTAATTTCTTATTGCCTTATTGAGGCTTACTCGAGTACCTCGCTTTATTTCCATTTCATTCCTCCTAAGATCGGTGGTGGGGGGATTGCTCCCCCCGCTCACCAGTTATTTCGTATAAGTTACACTCCGTTCTGATTGATCGTTGGTAGAGCGCCAGAACCAGCCTGCCATATAAGTTTATCATCAAGGTCGTATGCACGAACTATGTTGATATTCTTGGCCACAGCTACTGCCTGACCCTCGTTCAGGATCCCAAGACCGTACCTTTCACGGAACTTGATCGAACGTATATCCCTGTTAGGATCGTCCCATTCCTCGGTCGTGATGTCCTCATCAAGTACGAGTATACCAAGTTCATTGGTATCAACCATCATGATGTCGGTCTTCGCCGGGGTGGAGCCCACTGCAGATGTATATGAGCAGAACGGGCTAACGATTATCCTAAGAGGCGCAGGGAACAGATTTGGAACATTGGCATACGTGGTGGCTATGTTTGGAGCCCCCGCGCTTGGACCAACGTTATTTCCGCCCTGGTACCACTGTCTAGCCAAACCAGGCTGACCCTGGAGTGGGCTAAATATCGGACCGCCATTTGCGAACCCGAAGGCCCTCAAAATTGGATCCCTTGCGAACACGAGCCAACCAAGCGGGCTCATGAGCAGTGCGTTCGGTATGAAACCTTTTTCAACTATCTTCGAGTACATAACGAGAAGATCGTCGAGTGTAATAGTACCATTACCTGTTCCGTCCGAAGCCCTACCGGATGTTTGCCTATTGGCTACGTTATTGTCGAACACGGTGACACCTTCATTGAGAATCATGTTGAATATTTTCGTCTCTTTGTGTCTTGCCATTGCGCGACCGGCTGCACGAATGTGCATACCCATAACGTCATACTGTGAATACCTGAGCATTTCGTCGGTAATTCTCACCTTAACACCAGATTTCCCGATGAACGCTGTAACCGTACCAGCGACTTCGAGCTTTCTTTCTGGGTATTCTCCGCCTTCCGGAATATCTTCGGCAGTGAATGCGCCAGCAGCTGGAAATGTAATTTGCTGACCAGCAGAAAATCTGATTGTCTGGAGAAGACTTGTACCAACGAGAAGCGGCTCTATAGCTTCTTTAACGATGTTTGAAATAACTTTCGGTATCAAGATCGACGCGTCCGGTGTAGAAAGAGCATCACACAGGTCACCATAGGTGATCTTCTGATCTTTCTTTGTCGGATCGAACTGATCTTCTACGTTTTCAAAACCGTTATTCGACCATACTTTGTAGGCATTCTCGTATTTGTCCTGCAGGGTAGGATCGGAAAATACTTTTCGAGTAATTGGAGCAGAATTTTTCTTCTCCATTTTCTCTGAGACTTTAACCATAACCTGGTCAATCATCTCGTCAGTTACTTCCATCTTACCTACCTTGTTCTTGTCTTCCATCGATTGTTCCTCCTTTTTCTAGAACTATGAATGATAGCTAAACCTTATGCTACCATCAATTGAATCAACAACTTCTCAGCATACGGAGTGTCATTTGTATAATCATACAAGTGGCTCGGTACACCCTGTGTAGCAGACCCGGAAAGACCGAGACCTGGTACTGTCTGAACCTTATCCAGGTGATCAACCGCAGTTACGGTCGCTCTCTGAATACAACGTCCAACTATCTGGGAAACGTCTGAAGCACCGTCTACCCACTTGATGAACTTACCGGCAGTGTTCGACTGAACAAGGTCACCGGCAACAATTATACCACTAGCATCCGCAGCGGCATGCACAGGAACCTCTATGAGATAATCACAGAGTATGGCAACTTTATCCTGTATCTGGTAGTTCAAGTACTTTGTGGCACCGGCCGAACCAAAACCAGCATTGAGATTCTGGTAGTAGTCGTATGGAGCAACACCCACAGGCCTGTTGCCTGCTATTGCAGCGCTTGAAGTACCGGCGGCTGAAACGTACGTATCGTGCCCAGCATCATCTATGTCAACCGTAAT
>Ga0307377_10005259_pt1 | contig 13914 bp, 17 predicted proteins | sample TR3MG_FD_202535 | JGI IMG/M metagenome (GOLD analysis project Ga0307377, IMG submission 202535) | Soil microbial communities from Risofladan, Vaasa, Finland - TR-3 | ecosystem: Environmental > Terrestrial > Soil > Coastal area > Acid sulfate soil | place: Finland: Risofladan, Vaasa | collected... | reverse complement strand
TAATGCTCGCTTGTCTTTTCATATGATTTATGGTAACCTTTAAGTGTGGCGTAGCTTGTTCTCCCATTTGCGAATAAGCACTAAGATATACCGGAATGATTACAATATCATTTGGTTTTTGAGTCCATTTCTGTTTGATAGCGTACATCGAATAAGTTATTAATTGATCTATGACCGAATTACTCACTTTTCCAGTTTTCCAGTCTAAAAGATATATTTTATCACAATACCTAAATCCACAATCTATTTTAACTGCGACTTCTTCCCCTGTTTTAAATTGAAATTTTTGAAAATCTTCAAGAGACAACCAGTCGTCTTCCGCTAGTCCCTGTAAGACCCTGAACAAAGGCATGTCGTAAAACGCCTTTAAAGACACAAGTACCTTTTGTTTAAATAAATTGAGTTTATCTTTGTCGATTTCTTCTGAATAAAAGTGTTCGGCAAGATTAATATTCTGCTTGGGACTTCCTTGCCACCTTTTTTCTTTAGACTGTTTCCAGCCCTTACGAAGTGCTTGAACAGCATCATGTTGAGCCTTTTCTATACTTCCCCAATTTTTGGTTTTACGACCAATCGTAATTATATTCTCTATAATCTCGTGAACAATACTTCCAACAAACATTGGCATATTAGTCATATTTTTGAGCATATATGCTCGACGTTTCTCCTGAGGCGCGCTAGCTAGCCAACCTTCCCAGGCACAACAGTAAGTCAGATAATATTTCCAAGCACATTCTCGCAAGCATTTAACACGACTTTCGGACCATGCATATGTTTGTTTTATTTTACCCATAGTTTTTTCCTTGCATTTTCTAGGCAGATATTTCAATTTCGCAAATATTGCGATAACGACTTTTCATATCCACTCCCATTTTAAATACACAGTTATTTTGTCTACTTATGTCCTTTGGCTTGCATAATTTTAATAATAGTTTTTAGTATTTCTTATCTTTCTTTTGTAGCCGTTTTCCTATTCCGTCTCTGTTAAAGTAATATCCTCTGTCAAAAAATGGGAAAAATTCTGGAGCAAATCTAGTTATACTACCGTTAATATCTTGTTGCAATGTCACAACACAAAAACCGACATGAGCAGCAATTTTACGTTTTCTCATAAATCTGGTTTGATCTTGTGTAGTCCCAGCTTGCAGACAATGAATGTTTCTAGGATAACAATAATCAAATTTGTGATAATGACCGATAATAGCTACGGCAGGTTTCTCTCCTCCGCTAAAACTCTCAGCCAATTTTTGAGACGAATACGACAAAGCATAACTAGAGCCTCCACCAGCATGGATAACTTTAATAATAGCTTTTCCTTTTGGCGATTTTAATTCAAAATCTGCTTCCATATACCCCATGTACACCAAATCATTCCGACCTTGGGCCTTTGCTTCTAGCATCAAATAGCGACCAAACTCTATCCCCTCTCGCTGTTGATACCAACCGCAGTGATCATCTCCATCAACGTAATAAGTTTTGATTCCATAACGAGAAGGCCAATGATCAATTGCATATTGACATTGATCTGCAATACCGTGGGCTTTTAATTCATGTGTATTGAAACGGCACTCTCCATCAATATAATTTCCTGGGCATAGAACAGTTGTTATTCCTCTCCTAGCAAATTCATCGTAAGCCGCATCGAGTACATCAAGTCGTTCTACTTTGCTACATAAATGCATATCTGCAACTACGCCAAATGAAATTGGTTTTTCATAAAAATGATTTTCAAAGATAATATTCGCAGTAGATTGTTCTGCTGACTTGCCAAGCTGAATTGTATTACCTCGCTTTGTAATAATATACCCACGTTCTTCCATATCATCAATAACAGCAAGAACATCTTCTTCAGTTGAGCACATTTTCTCGGCAATCTTAGTGACCGTAGTTGCTCTTTTGATATATCTGGCTACCTCTGATCGAAAAAGTGGATCATTTGGATCGATACCAACTTGAGGAATACCAGACATAATTGTTTTAGCTTCTATGATAAGTCTTCTGGCTTTCCAAATAGTAACACCGAGCGACTCTGAAACATTTTTTCGAAGAGTACCAGAATTGTCTGTGCGATTATGCAATCTAATCAACTCAATAACTTTTCGTACTTGTTCACTTAGTTGTGATTTTTGCTTATCCATCTATTTCATCACCTTTCACTATAACATCACACGCCCCACTCGGACAATCACTTATTGATGCTTCTTCTTTAGCTTGTTCTAAATATTTTTTAGCTTCGGACAATGGCAATGGAGTTAGTGGAGATAAACCCTTGCTTCCATCACGATATACTGTAATACCCTTTAGTCTACCAATATATTTGCGTATCACTTCAGACAACTGCTCGACAGGATAATTATGGGGTATGTTAATTGTTTTCGAAATAGAATTGTCTATGTGTTTTTGACAGACAACTTGCATTGCTAAATGATCTTCTGGCGGAATATCGTGAGCCCCTTGGAAATGTGCTACGGATCGACCGGTTTCTATGAATTGTTTCAGCAATGGATGGATGACTATTTCTTCCGCTTTATCTCTCTTTTTGTCATCGTGCATATTTTTGTGTTGATTAAAGTATCTCCTGTATACTGGTTGGAACAATGGCTCAATGCCAGATGAACAGCCCGCTACTATAGAAATGGTTCCGGTCGGTGCGGCGGTTAACAGAGCGCAATTGCGGAGTCCATGTTCGCAGATCAAACGATGATGTCTACGGGGCAAACACTTTTTGACAAAACCTGTTCTTATGTGTTGATCGGCATTAAAAGCGTGAAATGACCCCTTTTCCACCGCTAAGGTTATACTTGCATGGTAAGCTTGTTTTTTAATAAAGTCCATTGTTTCATCAACAATATCACGAGCTTCTTGACTAGAATAAGAAAGATTAAGTTCCAGTAGCATGTCATGTAAACCCATTACGCCAAGGCCAATACGTCTGTGTTTTTGTGATGTTTCTTGAATAATAGGTAGCGGATAATTATTTTGATCCAATACGTTATCCAAAAATCGCACGCCCATTGCGGTTGTTTCTTCTAGTGTGTCCCAGTCGATAGTTCCGTTTACTATGTGGCTATGCAAATTGATCGCTCCAAGACAGCAGCATCCATATTCTTCCAACGGTATTTCCGAACAGGGATTTGGTGATGAAATTTCACCACCAGGAACATAAGCTATAGTATTTTGTTCCTTAATTAAGCCTATATTAAGTAACCCTGGATCACCATTTTTCCAAGCATTTTGAATAATTCGGTCCCAAATATTCTTAGCAGTTGTTCGTCCATATTCTACACCTTGCCATTTAAAAATTACTTCCCAATTTTGGTCAAGCAACTTAAAGAATTCATCATCAACAAGTATAGATATGTTTGCATTTGTTAGTTCGCCATTATCCAATTTTGCTGCGAGAAATTCTGGTAAATCTGGATGTTTCCAATCTAAACAATTCAACAAAGCCGAGCGACGGCCCCCTCCCTCTCTGAGTTCGTTACAGACACCGTTAACCGCTCTCATTAAGCTAACAGCGCCAGTAGCTTCTCCCCCAGTGCCTCGAATTGGTGCCCCCCTCGGTCTGATCTTCGTAAAACTGATTCCAACGCCACCACCAGCACCAGATATAATTGTTACATTTCGTAGAACGTCCCCCCATCCCTCTCGACTATCCTCCGCAGGTACGCAAAAACAATTAAGCATTTGCCCTCTTGGCCGACCGGCACCTCTCCAAATTCGTCCGCCTGGAGAAAAACGGTTTGTTTGTAAAATATCGAAAAATCTATCAAAATACTCATTACGTTTAGCCCCAGTTTCTGCGTCGGAGATCGATCGGGCGACACGGATGCATGCTTGAGAAAACGTTTCTTCTTCGTGGATCGCGTAGCGATCTTGAAATATCTGTAGAGCAAAACCTTGAGGATTATATTTTTTCATTTATACCAACTTTTATTTACCATCTAGATTTATACTTACATCGGTATTAGCGTCGCCACTAGGAAACTTAATAGTCCCAGGTAATTGATTAAGATAATTTTTGATTTTTATCTTAAACGGTTTAATGAATTGTTGACAATAAATACTATGATTATGGTATGCGACTGAATCTGCTTCTCGCAGTATAAACCAGGCGTCAATATTGTGGCGACCAACATCGGCAACAAATTTACTAATCGTTTTGTGAGACAACGGTATCGTTATATCGAACATATGTGTGTTAACAAGTCTACTTATTTTATCTATTAATTCTTGCGAAGATTGCCACGACGACAATCTACGACGAACAATCCGTGCAGAAAGTAAGGCGTGGTTCGGAAATTTGGATTGATCAAATGTGACACAAATTTCGGTTTTGCCCAGATCATGGAAAAGTGCCGCTAGAAGTGTGGTTTCGCTTTTAAGCGATAAAGAGTCAAGAACGTTCATAGTATGATTAAAGACAGATTGGCCATTTCGTTGTTGCGTCGTTTTGGCTTTTGCTAATTCTGCAAAACACTTGCTAGGATTTATTGTCCAGAAATCACTCGGTTTGGTCGAAGTTAACATTCCATTGATAACGCTGGATAACAACTTTATTTCTCCTCGATATATTGTTTAATCATCTCGTTTGCCGAAACTAACGAGATAGCCGACGCTAGGTGAGGTAAAAATTGACCATTACGAGCGAACGGTGCGCTAAAAGGAACACCAATCAGATAATAATGACCACCATATTTTTTGAACAATCCACCACCACTCGATCCTCCAGCAATTTGCGCGTTACTGGTATAAGTTATATGGCCATTGGCAGTTCCTACTATCGAAGATATAATTCCATCTGTAGGCAATGGAGGACGACCCAGTTGACATCCTACCGCGTAAACTTCGTCGAATATTCTGATTTGATCTAACATTTCGCAAGACGGCAAATTGGCGACTGGTAGGTCTACGTCGGTTTCAAAAGTTAAGATCGCTAGATCAAGAATTTCTGATTCAGTTACGACGACAGCGGAACCGCAAACAGCCACTTTTCCATTCGTTCGGAAAGCAGTGATTATCACTTCATAATCAATGGTAAGAAAAAGAGGCTCGCCCCTAAGTCCATCGGCTCCAACAAGAATTTTTATATTACGATCTTCTATGACATGGGCATTTGTTAGGATGGAATATATAGAAACGTTTTTTGTTTGTTGGTTTTTTGAATCGTTGTGAGTGCGATTAATAATTGTGCCAGAACCACTTGCGAAATAGGTACTTACATGAACTATCGTATTTAACATTTCCGTTTGTTTGAGTAAAATCAAGTCAGGATATATTTCGACTTGAGTCGTAAACTGGGATTTATTAGCGCCAGCAGATTGGAGTTGGAGAACATCTAAAAACATAAGAAAAGGGATTGCGAATAATACCAACGAAAGAATAATACCACCTATTATTTTTAATTTATTCATTTTATATTGTATCCAATTTTATTTTTTAACTATAATTTATTAAAGCTTTATTGATTGTTTGACAATTCATCAACTGCTTCTGTCGCTCCGTCAATCGCTGCTTCAATCAACTCGACAATTAACTCTTGATTTTCAGTTAAATCTATATGAAGCGATGAGATATATCGTTCGATCACATCTATCATGGTCATGCCATATAACTGATACTTATCGGGCAGATATAAACGGATTAAATTACGAGCACTGGCAAAATCTAGCTCACCATCTGTTGCTGAAAGAATATTTTTAACGGCAATCAAGTATGATCTTATGGTTTCCACATCTTCCGTGGCCATGTTCGCTTCGTTAAGAGCGATACGACTTGCCATCTTAGCAAAAAAATGAATATCCGCTGGATTAACTTGTGGGGCATCTTGATTATCATTGTCGTTCCACGAAATTTGTGAACAACCAACCGTTGATATCACTAATAGTATCAATACCGACACCGACTTTAGCAACCAATTCTTTTTCATTTTTTCCTCCATTTGTACCGAAAACCACGACACATCAAAGGGATTATACACCTTCTTTCATTCCTTGGCCATTTTTTTTACGGTCAATCGTCGTGACAACGATTTTTATTATCACGGCGATAATTCCTCCAACCTAACAGTTTGTTCAGAAGGCAACTTATTATTGCTAAGGAAAGTAACGAGACTGAAAGGCCAAGTATCAGAGAACCAACAGCAACTATAAAATTTTCTATTATTAGCACAATATTTCCTCTCAGCTATTTTCGAGGATATTCAAAGGGGACTAGTCGCTATTCTTCCGTTCTCTAATTTCTTTTTTCCCTTTATATATTTTCCTGGACGACACTTGCTCTTTGCCGTCTTGCCATTTTCGTTTTGGTTTATCGCTTTTATTGGGTTTTACTGTATATGGATCGATGCGATAACATTCGAAACATTTAACCTGATTGGTTCCATCGCAATGAGCTTGTCGGCACTTGCCATCACATTTCATTGAGTGACTAGGACCGCATGCGCATAAATCTATTCCAACGACTGAAAGCAACCGAGCAATTCGCTTATTTTCTTTGTGATTTATTTTGCTGATTTGTTTTTCGTCTTTATAGTATCCCACGACTTATCCTTTAGCTAAACAAACTGTTTTCATTAACGACAACGCATTTCGTTTGGTAAGAAAAATAGCAGCATAATTAGTGTTTTCTTCAGCAGCAATCTCCCTGATATTTTTCTTTTCGAAAAAAAATTTAACGATAATACGGCGAGATCGTATATCCAAACAACTCAAGCAATCTCGTATCATTATCCCAAGATTTTCTTTGTCTGGTATCGAATCTAAAATTAGACTGTCAATTAACTGAACACGATTTGTTCTATTAATAGTATCCCTAGCATGCCGTAACGTGTTGAGTACTTTATGATATAAAATCGTTGCAAAAGCACCGCTATTGGGATCAAATTCCGCAACAGCAAGAGCGAATGCATCGTCAGCCAAAAACATAAATTCATCAGTTTCCGTTTGGTTGTTGGCCATTCTAAAAACAATATTATTAATAATACCAATTGTAGATTGTTGATTTCGAATAATATTGAAATAAGTTTCGGTAATTCGTCTTTTAAATGATTTTCGCACTTTAGTTATTTCCTTCTACAGCTAACTGATTAACTTTACATTCCATTTGAGGAGTCCAAATTTTATCGATGATGCCTAACTGAATCGTTTGCTTAGCACTCATCCAGCGAGTTTGTGTCAACAGTTCGTCCAATCGCTTGATATCCAAGCGAGCATGACTAGCTAATTCTTTTACAAGTTTTTTGTAGCTATCTTGGGCAAACAAAAAAGCTTCTTGTTGTCGTTCGATTGAATCGCTAGAAAGCTCAAGCATCACAGAATGCAACATCATGCTTGAATGGGGCGTAATATATCTACAACCCTTAGTGCCGTAAGCTGCTATGATCGCCGCCATAGAATGGGCTTGTCCTCTAACGATTGTGTAAATTGGAAACGGGGATAGTTCCATTTGATCGATAATGGCATATCCGTCAGTTAGATTTCCACCTGGGCTGGATATGTATATATACACTGGTTTTTTTGTTGTCGCAAAATACTGTAATTGCGTATTGATGGAAGTAGCCATAAGCTCATCAATTTCTCCGACAAGAAGAATTCGACGAGTTTGTTCCATAAACGAATCAAGTGGGCTTCCTCCTAATAGACTGGCCAAAACGTCTGTTGTGCTAATTTTTTCTTCATCTTTGCATCCTCTGTGAATTTTATGGTTTAACACTCAAATCTCCCGATCCAGGATGACAAATTGAATGAACTTTTTTTAATCTTTCATGGCTAATCGCTAAATATGCTTGTGTAGCAGAAAGATATTGATGTCCTAATAAGTTTTGTACGAGTGTTAAGTCTACGCCACGGTTCATAAGCGACGTAGCACAACTCCGTCTCAAAGTGTGTGATGTAGTATGTGGGATACCCGCTCTACGAGATGTAGATGTAAGCATGTCGCTAATGGCTCGGCGGGTTATACGACTATCCGATCCCGATAGAAAAAGAGGCCCCGGATTGTGTCCGCGAACCTCATCTAAATACGTTACTATTGACTTTTGAGTATCAAAACTCATTGGTACCATTCTTTCTCGACTACCCTTACCGTTAACTTTGATACTCCTTTGATCTAACAATGCGTCTTTTAAGTTGAGATCACAAAGCTCCGATACTCGCAGGCCACTATGATAGAGCGTTAGAACAATAGCAACGTTACGGCGAAGGTTAATGCCTCGCAATGCGGATATAAGAGCATCCACGCTCTGAGGGTCTAAAGCATCTTTCGTCTCCTTTTGCACTCGGATGGGATCAATTGTCTTCAGAACATTTAGATGCATTTTGTTCGATTCCACTAAATAATGATATAAACAACGGACTGCCATACATTTGCGATTGACACTACTACTTTTTAGTCCTTTATCCCAAAGATGACTAACGAAAGCTTCGACATGGAGCGCGGTCAACGGACGCTCCGTCCCGACAAAACTGAGAAACTCTTTCACATCAAAAATATAGGCGATAACTGTTGTGGGGGCTAATCCCCTTTCCACCGAAATATATTGACAAAATTGATCCAGCATATGTTTATTCCACTATAGTTATACATCCAAAGAATATTTTTATTCAAAAATTATATAAATTTTTGTGTAAGCAATTTACCCCACTGATCCGCCATAGCTTCTGCTATTCCCAAAAAGGTTCTACTTCTTTCATCGCTCCTTTGTGTAGACGGAGACATTTTCCAAATTTTTTGTTCTCTACCATCTACGATATTAGTTGGTATTAATCTAGGCAAACCACTAAGCCATAAACAAGTAGCTTTGGTCTCTCCATGTCCAAATTGCCAAGGTTGAATTATTTGATCAGGTTTTCTCCAAATCGTTGATATAATTCCGACAGGATTTTCAATGGAAACTTTTTGACAATCTGTGTTAGCAAATTGCATAAAAAAATCTATCCCCTGTTGTTGTCTGCCATCTAAACGTTTTTGTTTAAACCATTTTGCTCCACTAGAACATAGGTGAGTACATGGAGGAAAAGCAATAATCATATCCCAATTTTGGCGCAACAACAACTTGACATCTTGTTGAAAATGCCATTCTGCGTAACCTCCGGAACATTTCTGAATATCACATGAATAGGCTTCTACGTCTATTTTCCTTAATGCTGTTGTTACAACTTGACTTTTTTCGCAAGCAACTAACACTGCCATTGGTCACCTAATAACAATTATACTCTTTTGAAATCAGATTCCACCCCTTTAGTGCCATCTGGTAAATCAATTATTTTCATACCGTGTAAAAAAACAGGCATTTCCTTCTCCAATATTTTATACACTTTGACAGCTAAGGCACGAATTTCAATGTCGGCGGCAGGATTGGCTCGAAGCTCGATTAGATGTCTGATAGCGCGGACATTCATTGTAACAAATATCTTAGTTTCCGTGGCATTAGGCAGCACAGAACGAGCCGCCTGACGCGCCATCTTACGTCGTTCTAGCCCACTAGGAACATCCTGATACATTCTTGACAATTTAGCCGTTAAATTTTCGTAAAGTTGCCGAGAACGTTCACAGTGTGTCATCCATTCATTGTAAGCATCTAAATCGATTTTTGCCAATTCTTGGATTGCTGGTGGAATAATAAAAGATACGTTAGACGAATCTACGTAGCGTTGAGATAATTGTGAGAAAGAGGCCAAACGATGCCTTACTAGCTCATGAGTTAAAGTTCTACTTACATTCCATATTAAGAAGTTAAAATTACAATGCTCAAGACATGCGCCGTGTTTTGATTCTATTAAATTTTTAATATGATCCTCGTGCAAACGACCCTTGGCAGACTCCCCGTCTTTCGGCCAAGACTGATAGCAATTTCTCCCCGCCATCTCTATCAACCACTCACCATCGGAATCACCAAGGTCCATGGCGCTTCCGAGTTTGTTTTCTAGTTCAGGCCAAAAATATTGGTGTTCCTCCAAAAAGCGACGAACTCCTTCAGGACACATTATTGGCTTGCCCACTAACACTACTTCTGGTTCTGTCACAAACCCATCCATATTTTACTCCTTATTCCGATTCTGTATTATAGACACAATCTATTTTATATAATTCTAATCCAACCTTTATTTTGCAATTTCAACATACTGTTTCAATATTTTAAAATCCAAGATATGGCGACCACAATATGATGAATCATATCAATTCACATCATTCATCTCTTTGATTTCATAAGACAAACACACACCACCGAATTCATTCGGAGAGATAACAGCAAGTTGCTTCAAAACCCTTTCACGAAGATCAACCGCTACATCCAGCACACGTTTTAACTCTTCTCCTAAAATTGTTTCTACTGCTCGATGAGGATAAATTAGTTTTAGCAAACCACAGCCAATTCGTACTAATGAACGCTGATTTCGTTGACTCATATTCCCGAAGTCTACCCGACTAGTAATAACTGGAGCATAATTTTTCTTTCTCATCCTGTGCATAATTTCACTCAAATAATCCGACATAAAACCAACGTCTTTGGCAAAATGAGATTCTCTAATTTGAGGTACTTCCCAGCCAGGAATAAATCCATGCAAACGATCAAGAAATGCTCGATCGCTACTGATAATATGTGGAAATGGGGAAAATAGATTGCGGTAACGACAACTAACACACTTTTTTTTTCGATCACAATCTATATTACCTATGAACATTATTGAGCAGCCAGACGAGAAAGATACGACGCCTCTTCCGAATCTTCCACTATTCATAAAATCTTTTAACATATTTATCAATTCGTCCTGACCCGTCCACTTAGCTCCAGAAATCTCGTCAAAAAATATTACATCTTGTTGACCAATAATTCCTGGTTTATGACGGAGTTTGTCGTAAAATAAAGACGCTACTGTTGTTTTGGACCCAGAGATAACAAATCCGTAAGAACTCAACGATTGACCCATAAAAGTTTTTCCTGTCTCTGGGGGGCCTAATTCGCAAAGATTGACATTTGTTTCGATAAATGGTACGAGTCTGGTTAAATAAATAATCTTCTCTTTTTCGTTGAGCAGCTTAGGATCGAATCCAACAGAAGAAACGAGTAGATCAATCCATTCGTTATCAGTGAATTGTTCGCGACTAGTTATCCATGACTCTAGGTCAATACTTACAATCTGCATGGGCCTGAAGCCGGATACAAGAAAAGGATACATTTTACTGCGTATGGCGAATCCTTCGTCGAAGACGATTTGGATCGATCCCCAAGTTCCAGTCGTTAGCAACGAATCACCGAATTCAGCTATTAAAAAAGGATCAATGCGAACATTCTGGCTGCCCAAAGCAGAAATGCTAGCCCAATACTCATCCCGCGATTCATCGTATCGGCACTGAAGTCTTCCTATTAAAACAAAGAATCCCTTTTCTCTAATTTGACTTTTCACCCATTCGCTTTTATCCGATTCAATGAAATGCTTATCTAGCAAGTCATTAATTTTCTTCAATCCTTCTGTCGGATTATTCAAATCTACCAATTGTGATATTAAAAAATCAGCCACAAAATTAGGGAGTTTATGAAATTGATCGCTATAACCCAGAAGACTTTTATTTATAATAACTCCTCTGTCGGGAAAAGCTTTTATTATTTTCTCTTGAAAATCATTGGTAGCTATCAACATTTTCTCCTATTCATCTTTTTGCTTTATCTCGATCCAAAATCGCTTACCACTAACTTTGATGCTTATATCTTTATCGTGTAACGCAGCATTAGTAAAGGCTATTTCGATTAATTCTCTAGTTTCATCATCGACATATTCAGAACAATAACCCAAAAGACCCAACACACCCAAATATCGCAGGTATTGATTAGTGTCAGTCTCCATTCCACGTTCCTTATAATAAAACAATTTAAGAAAAAAAACTCAGCGCATCTGATCTTTCTATTGCGATAGGTAATTCTTTAGATGTTGTAGTCTCATAGGCAATAGACATATAAAGACATTTTTCATGAATTGTTACACCAGCTTCTCCGTTAATAAATTCATAGTCGCCACTTGGCGAAATAGTACAAAGCGCTCCGTAGAATATATTTTCATTTTTAAGCGCGCACTGTCCACAAATTATACATTTCATTTGTACTATATCTATATTTTTAGTTGTATTCATTTTTATTCTCTTTTGTCAATAATTATGAATCATCTATTATATTGATATCTCCGTTCGAACCCAGATGCTAGACAGGAATGTATGTATGGATGAGTTTTCCGTAAGTGTAACTTTGGTAAGTTGACTTAGAATTTAGCGAAATCTGTCGAACGAGCAAAGTGGATAAAAAAGCATAAGTCTTTACATATATAACAGTGCGGAAACGGTCCAAACGTTCCCTTGATTTTGACAAAAATAATAAAATTTTTATTTAGCGTAATTATGTGCTTTTGGTTATGTTATTTTAGGACCATACTGCCAAAAAATCTTTTATACTTATAATATACAGTGTTTTTGGCCGAAGTCAAGAAAAAATTTTGACAATCATTCTGTGTCATGCAATGTTTTTAAAAATGGACGTGGAGTTATTCTCCAACCTTCAACATTTATTATGTCTGTGTTATTTGTGAACTTCGGAGCCTTAGATAATTTAAAATAGTTGGCTACAATATTAATTGCTTGGATAACATTGTCTTGCATGTTTTTACAAAGGTAGTCAGGAGAGATGCACGCAACAACCGCTACAAATTTGGTTTTAAGACTATCTAGGCGGTGTTTTTTTCTAGTGGAGTATTGTATTCCTCTGTCGGCGAGCCATTTTTCTGCCTCCGGCCAATCACTCCAATCGTTATAATAGTTACCATAAACCCATGTGTATCGATTATACCATTCGATTGGAAGACGGAAACCCCAATTGCCACAATTAATTTCAGTTCCTTCTGGATGATATGGCGCTACATTATAATAATAGTCATGATGTTTGTCTATGTTGATAATGTTAAATGGTGTTTTAACTCTTCCTGATTTTATCCATTTTTGTAATTGTGGTATAAATTCGTGATGTTCCACTGTTACAACTGCTGGGGTTCTGCGAGGAATATGTTTCAACAATTTTTGTAATTTGCTTAATGGTTGTTTCTGGTCGTTGAAAAAATCAAGATCAATACTGACGAGCGTTTTCGTTTTCATGTTAGAACCTCATTTTCAAATACACGCACACTAAACAGACTTAGTTTCAAAAACTTTTTGCAGTATTTAAATAATTATTGACTAATCGAACAGTGACCAAAAGCATTCATGATAGCTTTGATTTCTTTGTCTGTAATTTCTGTTCTTTCCGCTGGGTCGAATTCACCGGTTTTGTTAGCACAAATGCGAACAATACCACTATCGATCCGCCAAAACCCAATCTTCTCCAGATACTCTGGATCGTCACCTAGTGTGATTGTCGCATGTGGAGGTCCAGCAGATTCAGCCCAATTTTTAATTTGTGTTTTACGTTTTTCTCTTTCTTGTTCTCCCAGTTCTTTAATACAATTTATCCACCCAGAAATACCGTTTTCGACATCTCCACGTCGATAATCGACTGCCGCTTCTTCATTTTCAGATTTTTTATCCATTACAGTCCTCCATGATATTGGCCACACCTTTGGCGTCTGGCAAATCGTTATTTAATAGAGCTTGAAAGTTTTGCCGATAGAAGGGTGTTGTCTAACTTCTTCAATAATCATTGTTTTGAGTTTCGCTTCTAAAATATCGAGTGCTTCCGTTGATACTCTTGTTATTGGCATGTCTCCACGTAAACTTTTGAATTTTGCTATGATAAATTTTTTTGTTGCTGATCGATTCAGTATACTACTCACGTTTTCTCCAATCGACTATTGTTTTAGTCATTATTGTTTCCTTTTATGCTTATTGTATTCCATGCTTGTATTGCTCGGCCTTCTGTCTCGTATTCTTCGTTTG
>Ga0307377_10005258_pt1 | contig 13915 bp, 13 predicted proteins | sample TR3MG_FD_202535 | JGI IMG/M metagenome (GOLD analysis project Ga0307377, IMG submission 202535) | Soil microbial communities from Risofladan, Vaasa, Finland - TR-3 | ecosystem: Environmental > Terrestrial > Soil > Coastal area > Acid sulfate soil | place: Finland: Risofladan, Vaasa | collected... | reverse complement strand
GACGCCAGCGCCACGTCCCGGATTCGATCGCAACTCTGCGCCTCGAACTCGCCGCCGCACTGATCGCACGACTGCCGCACTGTCCGTGCTGCGGAAAACGAACTGATTATTTATTAACACAGTAAGACTAAGAGGCCGTTGCAAAATCATTTTGCAACGGCCCGATAAAGGGGAGCATGGGGGGGTGCGCCCCGAGGGTCTCGATCCCACTTGAGGGGAGAGTCCCCGTAGGGGGTATCCCCTCATACTGCAACAGACCCTAAGCGCCAGCTTGCCCGGGATTACGGAAGCTCGGCCGATGGCATGCGCGCGCGTATGATATCGCTGTAGCGCCGCAGGAATGCGGAGTCGCGGTTGTGTTCGTAATATAGCGGTCGCGGCAACATCGCTGCCAGGCGCGCCGCCTGCTCGGCGTTCAAGCTGGCTGCGCTGACGTTGTAGTAATGCCGCGCTGCGGCTTCGGCGCCGAACACGCCGTCTCCCCATTCGGCGACGTTCAGATAGATATCCAGAATGCGCTCTTTGTTCATCAGCATCTCGAGCATCGAGGTGATGACGGCCTCTTCCCCCTTGCGCCACAAGCTTTTTTCGCCGGAGAGAAACAGGTTCTTGGCCAGCTGCTGCGTGATAGTGGAGCCGCCGGCGACCACCCTTCCCCGCCTCTGGTTTTTCTCAATCGCTTTCTGTATGCCTTCCCAGTCGAAACCATCGTGCTCGGAGAACTTGGCGTCTTCGGCTACGATCACCGCGCGCTTCAATTCGATGGAAATGCGCGGGTAGCTCACCCAACGTTGCTTCAGGGTCGCGTTGTGATTTTTTTCGCGCAGGCGCTCCAGCCCGGCCCGCATGAAACTGGTGCTTTCAGGGTTGTGTCTGACCCAGTACCAAATGTGCACCGCAAACCAGCCCTGGTACAGCAGCAGGGCGATGAACAATACGCCCAGCGTGGAGCAGAATGCCTTCCACAGGTATGCCGACGTCCGCTTGATCGCCTTAAGCATCTTGCGCTTGTCGAAGCAGTTTCAATACTGGGGCGCTGTCCGGACGCAGGCCGCGCCAGATGAAAAACGACTCGGCCGCCTGCTCCACCAGCATGCCCAGACCGTCGGCGAGCAGCGCCGCGCCTTCGCTGCGGGCGAAGGCGAGGAACGGTGTTTCACCCTTGCCGTACATCATGTCGTAGGCCAGCGCGCCGCGCGCAAATACCATTGGCGGCAGCGGCGGCAGTTCGCCCGCCAAGCTGGCTGAGGTGGCGTTGACGACGAGGTCGAACTGTCTGCCGGCGAGCGCAGCGTAGCTGCAAGCTTCGAACGCGCGATGAAAGCTTTGCGCCAGCAGCCGTGCTTTTTCGAGCGAGCGGTTAGCGAGCACTAGCTGCGCCGGGTTCTGGTGGAGCAGAGGTTCGATCACGCCTCGTGCTGCCCCACCTGCACCAAGCAGCAGAATGCGCCGATTGGCGATGGCACAACGGAGATTGCCTACAAGGTCATTTACCAAGCCTACGCCATCGGTGTTGTCAGCGATAATCGCGTCGCCCTCGAATTTGAGCGTGTTCACCGCCCGTGCAGCGCGCGCGCGTTCGGACAGCTCAGTCGCAAAGCGGAAGGCCTCGCCCTTGAACGGCAACGTGACGTTGAGCCCGCGCCCGCCACCTGCCCGAAATGCGTTCGCGGTCGCTACAAATGCGCCCTCCGGCGCGAGCAGTCGTCCATACACCAGATCCTGCCCGGTCTGACGCGCAAACGCCATATGAATCAGCGGGGATTTGCTGTGCGCAACCGGATTGCCGATGATGGCGTACTGGTCAGACATGGCCGGAAATCACTCTCCAGACAATTTATCGCCCGGCGCGAAGGTCCAGGTGCGGGTAATGACGAGAATGTCGGTGTCGCGCTTGATGTTCGCGGGGAAGCGGGCGTAGGGGGATGCCATTCTCACGATGCGCTCGGCCGCACGGTCTAGAATCGGGTGCCCGGAGGACCGCTGTATTACGACCGAGTCCAAGCTGCCGTCGGACTTGATCGATACGGTGAGCACCAGGCTGCCGTAAATCCTGCCGCGCGCGTTTTCCGGGTAGTTCAGGTTGCCGACACGCTCGACCTTGAGGCGCCAGTCCTCGACGTACTGCGCGAAGCGGTACTCTTGCGCACGCGCGCCGATGAACGTTTTCCGCGGACGCTGGTTGTATTCGTCGATCTGGCGCGAAATTTGCGCTTCCATGCGCACGATTGCGAGGGAGCTGCTCGCGAGTTCCTGGCCTGACAGCTGAGGCTGTGGCGCCGGCTTCGCGGTCGCGGCTTTCACTTCCTTGTCAGGTACCACGCTTTTCTCTGCCCGTAGCCGGGTCATCAGCTTCAGCTGTTGCGCCTGTAGTTCCTGCACTCGCTGCGCCGCGCGCTTGACATCTGCGCCGGACTCGGTCTCCTTCAGCACCGGCAGCGGCGTTTTGGCGCGACGCTTCTCATCGGTATTGCCGCCGCCGTCGAGGCTGGCCTGTGCCAGTATGGCAGGCTTGACTGGCTTTGCTTTGGTCTTGCTGTTGACCAGCACCACGTCGAGCGATGGGGCGACGAACTTGTCGCGGACGATGTCGGGCAAGCGGAAATGGATCGACAACACGACCGCATGTAGAAGAATCGACAAGGCCAGCGCTAGCGTGAAGCTGCGCGACGAGGGATCCATGTCGGCCATGAACCCAGGCCAGCGCAGACGCACGGTGCTAGGTAAATATAGGCTGCGCAATCAATCCTCAAAAACTAGTGAAATCAATATATTCTATGCTTTAGCAGAGAAATTAGCTTAACATTTTTGCCAGTGGTCGCATATGTAGCCGCAATCGCAATGGAAGGCCGCAAAATAGGGTGGGTACTTCTGCAAGTTCCGATCAATCGCCGCGCGGGGTAGCTGGTACCTGCTCACGCGCTACTAGCTTTCGACTGGTCCCTTGTAACGGGCTTTGACCGAATTATCGATCAGATCTATCCCCTCAATTTCGAGCAGCACGCGGCTGCCCATTTCGAGGTCCGGCAGCGAAGGTACGCGGACGTACAGCGGTATACCCTCGAACTTGACCAGATTATCGCGCAGCACCTGAGCGTTTGACAGCGTCACCTGCTCTTGCAGCAGCCAGCGCAGGCACCAGTAATGCTCCATTTTCTTCTGGAACTGATCATAGGCGGCATAGGCAAGTTCGAATTCGCGCATCGCTGCGTGCAGATCGGGCGAATTCTTGCCGAACGGCGGCGTCGCGCCCGAGACGCAAGCGAGCAGCTGCCACTGGTTCAGCAGATCGATGTAACGGCGCAGCGGCGAGCTGGCCCAGACATAGTGCGATACGCCTAAACCCTGGTGCGGCGAGGCAACGGTAGTCATGCGCACCTTGCCGTTGGATTGGGTGCGGTAGATAGCGGGTACGCCCCGGTCTGCGAGCAGCCTGCCCCAGTTGTTGTTGGCGCTGATCATCAACTCCGCCACCAGCTTGTCCAGCGGTGCGCCGCGCCTGCGCTCGACGATACTGACACGCTCGTTCTCGACGTAGAAGTTGTAGTCGATTCGGTCCTGCTGCGTCGCTGGCTTGCCGCGTGCTGCCTCCAGTTCGAGCGCGAGCCGCCACAGAAAAAAGAGTTCGGCTTCGAACGGAAGATCTCCGCGTTCTTCCCCGGCGAGAAAGGCGGCGTCCAGCGCCTCGACCTGGTGATGGCGCAGGTTCGCGGCAATGCTTACGCGCTCGATGCGCGTTTCCTGCCCCTCGACCAGGTGGGATAGCGGGTTGATGTCGAGGTACAGCGATACCGCAGGGCAGTCGCGCCCTTCGGCGAGGGTGTAGCGCTCGATTGCCTGCGGCGGCAGCATGGTGATCTTTTGCCCTGGAATGTAGGTCGTGGACAGACGTGCGCGCGCGACCTTGTCCAAAGCGGAACCGGGAGCAAAACCCAGCCCCGGAGCCGCGATGTGGATGCCGACGCGAAAGCGGCCGTTCGCGAGCCGCGTCAGGGAAAAGGCGTCGTCGATCTCTGTGGTGCTGGCGTCGTCCAGGCTGAACGCCGCAACCGCAGCCAGCGGCAATTCCGGCGACTCGCCTATGTTGATAGCCTCGGGAAAGCGGCCATTGGCCGCAAAATGCTCGAACAGGAACGCGCCCAGATGATAGTCATGGCTGGAAGGCAGTGCGCCGGCGCGCTCAAACAGCTTCGCCGACGACAAACCGCTCGCCTCGCACGCCAGATCCAGCGCCTTGGCCTCGATACGATTGCGATCAGGCCGGTATAGCAGCTGCGGCAGCATGGATCGCAAAGCTTCCGGTATGACTCCACGCTGCAGCTGGTCCGCCCACAACCGGATTTGCTCTTCCTGCACCCGTTTTTTTTCAACGCTCGCAAGCGCGGCCGCGAGTGTATCGGTCGCCGCGGCGCGAAAGCGGCCCTTGCCCTTGCGGTGGAAGTACATCGGCGCGGACTGTAGCTTGAGCAGAATGGCCGCAGCCTCCGGCGCATTGGGTGCGTGGCCGCAATACTCTCGCGCCAAATCGGCGAAACTAAACTCAGCTGCCCCGCAACATTGCCACAGGAACTCGGTATCGATCTCTGCTGCCAGTGTTTCGGCTTTGCCCAAAAGCTCGGCCAGCGGCGGGGTCTCAAAGCGCAGTAGCACGCTCGCCGCCTTGATCTTGGTCCTCTTGCCATGCGCCGCCTCTACCTGCAGCGACGTGCTGCTTTCGGTGAGCACCGTGCCGACCTTGAAAGAGCCGGTCTCTTCGTACAACACGTTCATGGGATCAGGGCCGAAGGGATAGAGTTGGTCGAGCGCCGCAGGCGCGGCTGACGGGTCAGGTTGAAGCGCGTAGCGCTAGAGCGGCGTCAGGATCGACGCAGGGGATGAAATTATACGCCAGCAATGCTCCGCCGCGCTGCTTCTGGGCGCAGTCAGCGCTATCATTACGGCGGCCCAGATCAGTTGTCAGACGCCCGTGGCGCTGGCGTGCTGCGCGTCCCGGCGCCCGGAACAGGAGGCCATTTCGCCGCGCAAAGGTCATGGCTCAGGCTCGCGTCAGCCCCGCGAACTCCAATATCAGCGGGATATGCTGGGGAAAGCTCATGAGGCTGTGGTCCCCGCCTTCGATTACGATTTGCTGCGCGCCGTGGTACTTTCCAACAGCCTCGCGATAGTCGAGGACCTCATCTCCGGTTTCCACCAGCAACAGGTAACGTTGTGGACGGACGGTGGTCAGATAGAGCCTTTCCCACTGACGCAGATGCTCTTCGGTCAGCTCATACTGTTGCTGCGTATAAAGGTTGCGCTGCGTGCCAAGATAGGCGCGCAAACCCTCGTGCGGATGCACGGCCGGATTGATCAGGACCGCGCGCAGGTCATGGCGTTCAGCGAGGTAGCTCGCGTAGAAGCCGCCGAGCGAGCTGCCGACCAAGGTGATGAGTTCGTGCGGGTGCTGCGCAATCTCCGCTTCGACCGCCTCGATGGCACGTTTGCCCAAAGGTGGCAGCAGGGGGCAGCAGTATTGATGGCCCAGCCCGTGCTCCTCCATATAGCGCTTGAGTACTTGCGCCTTGTGCGAACCGGGTGAACTGTTGAAGCCATGCAGATAGATCAGCATTTCATGGAGTTGCCGGAGTTGACCCGGAGCGGCAGCTCGCCGAGTTCGCCCCGGGACCGCAGCTGTTCTTCAATACGGCCAACGGACTGCCGGCGAGGCGCCCCTCGATGCGCAAGTTGACGACGCGATAGATACACTTAGCTACAATCTCCCAGCCGATCGAGCAATTTTCTGTGAATGCCCCCGAATCCACCATTGGACATGACCAACACCTGATCGCCGGGTTTGGCGGCGGCCACGACGGCGGCAACGAGCGCATCGAGGTCGTCGCTGCAGACCGCTTTGGGGCCCAGCGGAGCGAGTGCGCTTGCGGGATTCCAGCCCAAACTCGCGCTGAAGCAATACACGAGATCGGCCTCCGCCAGGCTGTCGGCAATCGCATCCTTCATCACGCCAAGTTTCATTGTGTTGGAGCGGGGTTCCAGCACCGCCAGAATGCGCGCTTTGCCGACCTTGCTTCTCAGACCAGCCAGCGTTGCAGCGATCGCCGTGGGATGGTGGGCGAAGTCATCGTACACGGTGACGCCGGCCGCCACGCCGCACAGTTCCATGCGGCGTTTGACGTTGTCGAAACGCTCCAATGCAGCGCACGCGGCCCCAGGAGCTACGCCGGCGTGACGAGCCGCCGCGATGGCGGACAAGGCATTGGAGCGGTTGTGTGCGCCTTGCAAACCCCAGCGTACCCTGCCCTGCTCTTGCCCGGCGAAAGTGACGCGAAAGGTTTCGGCATCCAGCGCTTCAGCCTGCCAGCCATCCTTGATACCGAAGTACTCCACCGGGGTCCAGCAGCCTTGCTTTAAGACTCGCGCCAAAGCCGCGTCGACGCCATTTGCCACGAGTAGGCCCGACCTGGGGACAGTTCTCACAAAGTGATGAAATTGGCGTTCGATCGCAGCAACATCGCTGAAAATGTCCGCATGATCGAACTCCAAATTGTTGAGTACCGCGGTTCTTGGGTGATAATGGAGAAACTTGGAGCGTTTGTCGAAAAAAGCCGTGTCGTATTCGTCCGCTTCGATCACAAAAAAGCCGGAGTCAGCCAGGCGAGCAGAGGTACCGAAATTGTTTGGAACGCCGCCGATTAGAAAGCCAGGGCGCTTTCCGGCAAGCTCCAGAATCCACGCGAGCATGGCGGACGTGGTTGTTTTCCCGTGGGTTCCAGCGACTGCGAGCACCCACTTAGAGCGCAGAATGTTGTCTGCCAGCCATTGTGGGCCGGAAATATAGGGCTCGCCACGGTCCAGGATTTCTTCCATCAGAGGGGTGCCACGGGTAACCACGTTGCCGACCACCCATAGGTCGGGCTTCAAACCTATCTGCTCGGCGCTGTAGCCTTCGACCAAGCTAATGCCCTGGGCCTCGAGCTGGCTGCTCATGGGCGGATACACATTGGCATCGCAGCCGGTTACGTCGTGACCCGCCTGCCGCGCAATTGTGGCGAGGCCGCCCATGAAAGTGCCGCAGATGCCGAGAACGTGTATATGCATCAGCGGACCGCTTGGTCTTTACATCGATGGGTCATGGAGGTGCGGCGGCAAGTGTACTCGCGGAGACGAATTTTCGTGACCTGCGGCTTCCATAACGGAAGCCGCCCCGGAGTTTACCTTATTTCGCTCGACGCCCCTCTGCGCTATCATTTCCGCAAGCGTGCGCGGAGTAGCAGGATGTCCAAGGAAAAATTCAAGCAGCAACAGATGCGCGCACGGATCGCAGTGATCGCCGCGCGCATTATGGCAGAAGACGGCATCGAGGATTTCGCCGTGGCTAAGCGCAAGGCGGCGCGCCAGTTGGGTGCGGGCGACACCCAGTCTTTGCCAAATAACGATGAGATCGAGACCGAGTTGCGCGTATACCATGCGCTGTACCAAGGCGAGGAACAGCGTGAACGCGTCCGTTACTTGCGGCGTCAGGCGCTGGCGGCAATGGAACAGCTTGCGGATTTCAATCCCTACCTCACTGGTCCGGTGTTGAAGGGCACCGCCGGGCGCTACGCCGACATCGATTTGCAGGTATTCGCCGATAGCGGCAAGGAACTGGAGATCTTCCTCCTCAACCGCAATATTCCCTACCATACGGCCGAGTCGCGCCATTACAGCGGAAATCAGGAGCGGGCGGTCAGCGTGCTGTCCCTGGACTGGCAGGGGACACAGATCCGCGTGGCGGTCTACTGGCCGGGCGATGAGCGCCGGAGCGTCAAGACCTCTCCCTTGGGCCGGCCACTGGAGCGCGCTGGCCTGGAAGCGGTGCGAACGTTGGTCGCCAGCGGTGAATAGGCGGCCTCGGGCGGGTCCTTCATATTAGTGGTGGCGGTAGCTGCGGGGTTTGTCGCGGATCATTTTAATCGCCGTGAACCGAACGCTCCAGCGATCAAAATAGCTGTCCAGAAATGCCGCCTAATGTCGCTCGTCGACCCGGAACCGGTAGACGCAGAAATTCCCCCACTGCATGGCGAACTACGCGGAGTGAACCTTTGAGCGGGTTGGTGTTACCGTGGTGGAGGAAACCGAAATACCAGGCAAGTGCAAAAAGAGAAACATTCTTGGAATATCGCCGATATTGCAGGTATCGTCGCCGAGACTGGCGGTAAAGCACCGGGTTTGCGAAAATGCGGAGATGGTCGACTAAAGTTTGCTCGTCGGTGAGGTAAAAGCCTTTAATCCAGGAAAGGGTTGAGCAACCCGGTGGCGGTAGTGCCGTTTGCGCAGATCCTGAGCCGGGAAAAAGGGGGGCGACTCCATCGTTCACGGGCGTTATCTGGGGCCTAGTTAAAGGCGATACTGACGCCAACGTCCCCCTGCGTCGATACCAGAGTGAATGACTATGCAGGAACTTCTTCGAAAAGCTGGACAATTGGTGGCTATTTGCGGCAAACTTGCAGACATGGCAAAAAGAATCTCCACTGTGGCTGGGTCTAGCAAACTTAAACGCAACGCGCGTGGATCAAAGAAAATATTGGTCTTGCATGGACCCAACCTGGGCTTGCTCGGTATACGCGAGCCGGAGATCTACGGTCGCGAAACGCTAGCGGATATCAATCAGCTCTTGACGGTTCAGGGCAAAGCCGCTGGTGTAGAGGTAATCTGCTTCCAGAGCAATCATGAGGGAGCTCTCATCGACCGCGTGCAGTCGGCTGGAAGACAACAGGTAGATTACATTATCATCAATCCCGCAGGCTTTACCCATACCAGCGTTGCCCTGCGCGATGCCCTGGCTGCGGTCGCGATCTCGTTCATTGAGGTCCACCTGTCAAACATCTACGCGCGCGAGTCGTTTCGCAGCCATTCCTACTTTTCCGATCTGGCGGTCGGGACGATTTGCGGTTTGGGCAGCCACGGCTACGAGCTGGCGCTAGGGTTCATTTTGCGTCAGACGTGAGATCGCATTCCGGCGCGCACGGCGCTCGCCGCGCAGGAAGGAGAAACCAAAATGGATTTGCGAAAACTGAAGAAATTGATCGACTTGGTGCAGGAATCCGGAATATCCGAATTGGAGGTAACCGAAGGCGAGGAGAAAGTGAAAATCGTTAGGAGCGGTGGCGCGGGCGCTGCATATGCCGCTCCCGCTCCTGTCCTGACCGCGGTAGCGCCAACGGAGTTCGCGCCAGCCGTAGCTCCCGCGCCCGCCGAGGATCAGGGCCACTTGGTCAAGTCGCCGATGGTGGGCACGTTCTATCGCTCTCCCTCACCGGGCGCGAAGCCGTTCGTCGAGGTAGGCGATACGGTCAAGTCGGGCGACATCATATGCATCATCGAGGCGATGAAGCTGCTGAACGAAATCGAGTGCGACAAGGACGGGGTCATAAAGGAGATCCTCGTCGAAAATGGCCAGCCCGTTGAGTATGGCGAACCTCTGGTGATCATAGAATGAAACGAGGCGGGGAAAGTGAGTAGAACCGCCGAAGTCCCTGATCAAGGCGTGGGCGCGCCCGCATGCACATCCGCGGAGTTCGCTCCCGACCATGTTTAAGAAGGTTCTCATCGCCAATCGCGGCGAAATTGCCCTGCGCATCCAGCGCGCCTGCCGCGAGTTGGGCATCAAGACTGTGATGGTGCACTCCGAAGCAGACAGCGAGGCCAAGTACGTTAAGCTCGCCGACGAATCGGTATGCATAGGCCCTGCAGCGTCGGCGGCCAGCTATCTCAACGTCCCGGCCATCATCAGCGCGGCGGAGGTGACCGATTCCGAGGCCATCCATCCCGGCTACGGATTCCTGTCGGAAAACGCCGACTTCGCCGAGCGGGTCGAGAAGAGCGGTTTCGTTTTCATCGGGCCGCGACCCGAGACCATAAGGCTCATGGGCGACAAGATCAATGCCAAGACGGCTATGATCAAAGCGGGTGTACCTTGCGTACCGGGTTCAGAAGGACCGCTGCCGGAGCAGAACGACGAAATCGTAAAAGCAGCGCGCAAGATCGGCTATCCGGTGATCGTCAAGGCATCGGGCGGCGGTGGTGGGCGCGGCATGCGCGTGGTGCATACGGAAGCGGCGCTGCTCGCGGCGGTCAACCTGACGCAGCAGGAGGCGCAGGCGGCTTTCGGCAATCCCGCGGTGTACCTGGAGAAATTCCTTGAAAACCCGCGCCACATCGAGATCCAGGTGCTCGCCGACGAATACAAGAACGCCGTCTACCTGGGCGAGCGCGACTGCTCGATGCAGCGGCGGCACCAGAAGATCATCGAAGAAGCGCCGGCACCTGGCATGACCGAGCGCCAGCGCATCCGCATCGGCGAACGCTGCGCCGAAGCCTGCCGCAAGATCGGCTATCGCGGTGTCGGTACCTTCGAGTTCCTGTACGAAGGAGGAGAGTTCTATTTCATCGAAATGAACACGCGCATCCAGGTCGAGCACCCGATCACCGAAATGATCACCGGCGTGGACCTGGTGCAGGAACAGATTCGCGTCGCTGCGGGTGAAAAGCTGCGCCTGCGCCAGCGCGACGTGACGCTGCGCGGGCATGCCATAGAGTGCCGCATCAATGCCGAGGACCCGTTCAAGTTCACGCCTTCTCCCGGCCGGATTATTTCCTATCATCCGCCCGGCGGACCCGGCATTCGCGTCGATTCGCACATTTACCAAGGCTATTTTGTGCCGCCCAATTACGATTCTTTGATCGGCAAGGTTATCGCCTATGGAATGACCCGCGAACAGGCGCTGCGGCGCATGCGTATCGCGCTGTCCGAGATGGCGGTGCAGGGAATCCAGACTAACATCCCACTGCACCAGGAATTGCTGCTGGACGACCGTTTTATCAAGGGCGGTACCAGCATTCATTATCTCGAGCAAAAGCTCGCGCAGCAAAAACTTGAGAAAGGGTGACCCCCTGGCTTGGGTGTCGCTCATATTGCGCACCGACGCGCGCGTTGCCGATGCGTTGAGCGACGCGCTCCTCGACAAGGGCGCGCTGTCGGTCAGCATGGAAGATGCCAGTGCCGGTACGCCGGCGGAGGCGCCGATGTACGGTGAGCCTGGCATGATCGTCGAGACCGCCTGGCCGCAAAGCCTGATCACTGCGCTTTGCGAGCAGTCCGGCGATCCAGCACGGCTGGTCGCCGCAGCCTGCGAACAAATCGGCCTGACCCAAGCGCCCCATTACCGCATCGAGCCGGTCGCCGAACAAGACTGGGTGCGGCGCAGCCAGTCGCAGTTCGAGCCGATCAGCATTTCGGACAAACTGTGGATAGTGCCGTCCTGGGCGACGGCGCCCGAACAGGATGCGGTCAATCTCGTTCTCGACCCGGGTCTCGCTTTTGGTACCGGCAGTCATCCGAGCACGCGGCTGTGTCTGCAGTGGCTGGAGCGGACGCTACGCGGTGGCGAGCATGTTCTGGACTACGGCTGCGGTTCGGGTATATTAGCCATTGCCGCGCAGCGCCTCGGTGCGAGCGCCGCGCTCGGCGTGGATGTGGACCCGCAGGCGCTCCTTGCGGCGCAGGCGAACGCCAAGCGCAACCGGGTTGACGCGCGCTTTATCAACGCGGAGACAGCTTCTGATTTTCGGGCGGACCTAGTGGTCGCAAACATCCTTGCCAATCCGCTGATACTGCTCGCGCCGGTACTCGCCGGGCACACGGTTCAGGGAGGGCGCATCGCGCTGTCGGGCATACTCGAGACGCAGGCACAGGAAGTGATAGCGGCCTATGCGCCTTGGTTTGAGCTGCGCGTCGACGCCAGCGACGGGGGCTGGGTGTTGATTGAGGGCAGGCGACCATGATTACCCGTTGCCCCTTCTGCCAAACCCACTTTCGCGTGCGCGCGGAGCAACTCGCTGCGCGCGCCGGGCAAGTGCGCTGCGGCAAATGCAAGCAGGTATTCGACGCGCTAGAGCATCTGGTCGAAGGGATCGCGCCGGTGCACGAGCATGCGGCTGTGCACACCAATACCGCCGCGTCGGAAAGCGTCCCCGCAGAAGCGGAGAACGTCATCGCCGAGGTGCAAGAGCCTGCAATCGACGCAAGCCCGGGTCAAGAGGTCGAAACGACGTTGGGCGGCGCCGGAGTGTTTGAGGCGACGACGCTTGCGCCCGAGCCGGCGCAGCCGGCGGGCATCGAGCCCTGGGCCGCGCCCGGCGCGGACGCATTCGATTTCGGACCGGCTGCGGACACCGCCGAGCGCGCGCGCCGCTGGCCCTGGTTGCTGGGCGCGATCCTATTGCTGCTGGTGTTGCTCGCGCAGGCAGCGTATTACTACCGCAGCACCATCATCGTGTTGTTCCCGCAGGCCAAGCCTTATGCCGTTGCGCTGTGCGCGGCCCTGCGTTGTGACCTGCCGTTGCCGCGGCGCATCGAGTTGATGAGTATAGAAGCATCGGACCTGCAGGCGGACACGGCCAATCCCAACATCATGGTGTTGTCGGCGACGCTCAAAAACCGCGCCATTTTCGGTCAGCAGTTTCCGATGCTTGAACTGACGCTTACCGACCCGCAGGACCAACCCGTAGTGCGGCGCGTGCTCGCACCGCCGGACTACCTGGGCAAAGCCGCCAACGTGCAGGTCGGGTTCCCCGCCAATTCGGAGATCGCGGTCAAGGTGTACATCGAAGGCTCGCAGGTCAAGGCTACCGGATACCGCCTATATTTGTTTTATCCCTGAGGCCGACTTGGGGTATCCTCGACGCCGCCTGCGGCGGCATACATAGTTCGTTGCAGGGCCCTCAACTACGGAATACGGGAACATGCGTATCTTGCTACTAGGTTCAATCGCCTACGACAATATTATGGTTTTCGAGGGGCGCTTTCGCGAGCACATTCTCCCTGACCAGATTCACATGCTAAATGTGGCTTTCCTGGTCCCGGCGTTGCGTCGCGAATTCGGCGGCTGCGCCGCCAACATTGCGTATAGCCTGCGCCTGCTCGGCGGCGACCCGCTGATCATGGCTACCGTGGGCGAGGACGCCGACTCCTATTACCGAAGGCTGGATGCGCTCGGCATCGAACGTACCCACGTGCGCGAAGTCGCTGGCACGTACACCGCGCAGGCGTTTATCACCACTGATCTGGACGACAATCAAATCACCGCCTTTCATCCGGGGGCGATGGGGCATTCGCATCTCAACAGCGTCGCCGCGGCTGGTGAAGTCGGCCTTGCCATCGTTTCCCCCGACGGGCGCGAGGGCATGCTGCAGCACGCGCGCGAGCTGAAGGAGCAGAACATCCCGTTCGTGTTCGACCCCGGTCAGGGCCTGCCCATGTTCTCCGGCACCGAATTGCTCGACTTCGTGAAGCTAGCGAGCTACGTTGCGGTCAACTCTTACGAGGGCAAAATGCTGGAAGAGCGGACGGGCGCGTCAATCGCGGACCTGGCGCAGAGGGTGGAGGCACTGATAGTGACACACGGCGCCAAGGGCTCGGAGATCTACGCGGGCGGTCATCGCCTGGAGATCCCATGTGTCAAGGCGAAGGACATCGTCGATCCAACAGGATGCGGGGACGCGTATCGCGCCGGCTTGCTGTATGGCATTGCCGAGGGCATGGATTGGCGTTCGACCGGGCAGCTGGCTTCGTTGATGGGTGCGCTGAAGGTAGGCACGCGTGGCGGGCAAAACCACCGCGCCACCCGCGCAGAGATCGAGGGCCTCTACCGTCAACATTTCAACGCACAATTAGGATAAGAACAGAGTCTGTTTGGTCGCAGCCTGCGCGTTTTCTGTGCTGCGACAAGCCGCCGGACCTATTCCAGCGCCGCGCGCACCTTCGCCGCGTTCGCTTCCAGTTGTTCGCGCGATGGATTTTTCGCCGGCCAGGTGAGACGCAAGCCGTCGTGCGCGTGCCGCGGTACGAGATGAATGTGGAAGTGAAATACGGTCTGGC
>Ga0307377_10005257_pt1 | contig 13918 bp, 15 predicted proteins | sample TR3MG_FD_202535 | JGI IMG/M metagenome (GOLD analysis project Ga0307377, IMG submission 202535) | Soil microbial communities from Risofladan, Vaasa, Finland - TR-3 | ecosystem: Environmental > Terrestrial > Soil > Coastal area > Acid sulfate soil | place: Finland: Risofladan, Vaasa | collected... | reverse complement strand
GAGATAGAGCAACATTTTTTGATACTGTTCCTAATTATAAATCAAATGTGCAGATAGAAATTGATAGGATTGAAGCAGCACATCCACAATGGGTAGGAAATCCTGCTGTTGCTGCATTGCAGTCAGCATTCCATGGAACACATAAGTATGGAGTTAAAAAGGGAAGTCCACACCAAGAGGTATAATGGAAATGGATATTAAAGACTTATCAGAACATGTAGAGAAAATAATTGATGGATATAAGATTGTAGAAGCATTCGATCCTGAGATGATGGATATATATAGGCAAGAGCTATCTGTTCCTGATATGAAACCACAAGCTTTTGACATATCAGTAGAGGGATGGGTAGCAAGGATAGAGCTTTGGGGCAAGCTTAAGGTAAAGCATATAGATCCTGAAAGCAGAACAAAGGAAAATATAAACAAAACAACCTTTATCAGACGACTTGCAGATGATAACCTAAACAAGATGTTCGGGAAATGGCAAATCGAGAACATTGCAATAAATAAATTGGAAATCTACAGAGATTACATTGGCATAAATGGAAGACAATACCGAGAAAGGTTTATCATGGAGATTGACCTTAAACCTGAATTAAAGAAAGCCGTTAAAGTAAAGAAATTTTTTGGCTTGTTCTGATAATACAAAAGGAGGAGTAAAATGGGCATATACCTTTCGCCAGGAGTTTATGTAAGAGAAAGAGATTTATCAAACATCATTCCAAATTTATCCACTACGGTCGCAGCGATAGTTGGATATTCAAAACAAGGGAATGTCGATGATATAACCTTGATAACAAATTCACAGCAGTTTATACAAGAGTTTGGTGAGCCAGAAATTGGACAATACTTCCATTATTCTGCTCTTGCATTCCTTGAAAAGGGAAATAGACTATATTGCAAGAGAGTTGTAAATGGTGCATTGTATGGTGGTGCATGGATAATCAAAGATGGTGGCTCTGGAGCAAACACTGCTCTTACAGTTGGTATGGCTACTCCAGAATATGCTGCTGTATCAGGTGAGGACATCTTATTCTACATCTTTGGTAAAGATCCTGGAACATGGAACAATAGCATTTCCATTAGAGTTGAGAATACAGTTGCTGCAGACTTCACTTTTGATATAGTTGTATACTGGACTGATGCTGATGGCAATGATACTGAAATGGAGAGATGGAATGTTTCAAGAAAAACACAGATTGATGGTTTTGGTAAACAGCAATATCTTGAAACAAAGATAAATGGTTACAGCCAATATATAGTTGTTAAAGATAACATCTTAGAAGCAGATACTGTTCTTCCTACAGAGCAAGCAACATCTTTGGATATTGCTGGTGGGTCAAATGGTAGTGCTGTGACAGATGGTGAAGTAATGGCTGGTTGGGACTTGTTTGCAAATCCTGACAACATTGATATAAGGATAATGTTGAATGCTGGTTACACTTCAACAGCTGTTCAAACTAAAATGAAGACAGTTGCTGAAGGCAGGTTGGATTGTATAGCAATACTTGATATTGCATATTCAGCACTTACTTCAGTATCAGCAATGGTAACTTGGAGACAGACGACACAGAACTTCAATTCAAGCTATTGTGCTGTGTATGCTCCATGGTTAAAGATATATGACCAGTGGAATGATAAAGAGGTTGAAGTTCCACCATCTGGTTATGTTGGTGCTCAGATAGCATACAATGATTATGTTTCAGATCCTTGGTTTGCTCCTGCTGGGTTTAACAGAGGTCTCTTGAACATCTTGAGTGTTACGAATGTGTTTACAAAGGGTGAAAGAGATACTTTATATGCTGCACAGATTAATCCTATACAGCTATTTAGAGGTGAAGGAATAGCAATATGGGGCAATAAGACAGAGCAGACAAAGTTGTCAGCATTATCAAGTGTTAATGTTAGGAGATTGCTGATAACTCTTGAAAAGGCAATATCAATTGCTTTGAGATCTTATGCTTTTGAGCCAAACAATGAGCTCACAAGATTAAGAGTAACAGCACAGATTGAACAGTATATGGATTTGCTATCATCTCGTGGTGCATTTCAGACTGAGTTGGGTGACAGAGGATATAGGGTTGTGTGTGATTCGACGAACAACACACCTGCAACAATTGATGCTCTTGAATTGCATGTTGACATATTCATCAAGCCAAGCAGAGCAGCAGAATATATACAGTTGCAGACAATCATCACAACAAGTGGTGCAAGTTTCGAGGAATTGATAGCAAGAAATGTATTGCTATAAAATGCTTTTGACAAAAAGTAAAAGGAGGCAAATAAGATGACACAAATGAGCGTAAACAATTTGAAATCCAATCTTTCAAATCCTGCTCGTACTTACTTATGGGATGTGATTGTTCCAACCATGGTAGGTGGAGGAGAATCTGAAACGATTATGTTGAGGGCACAATCTACTTCCATTCCTGGAAGAAGTTATGCACAAATTCCTGTTCCTTATAAGCAGACTGCTGGTCTTATGTTTCATGGCAAGCTTGCTTATTCGCACACATGGGATTGCACATTCGTAGAAGGAGAAGATAGAAAAGTATTTGATTCCTTTTATGCATGGTTGCAGAATATTGTGCATGATGCTGATGGCATTGGCATTGGAGATACAAGTATCAAGCAAGATATAATTCTTCAATTGTTAACAACAGCAGGAACAGAATGGATGAAGATAAAGCTGATTGGTTGTTTCCCTTCAGCTATAGCAAATGTTGACATGTCTTATGACAATGAGGCAGTTGTAAAGTATTCTGTCACATGGTCTTACGATAGCTGGGTAAGGGTATAGAATGTTTTACGGATACGACTTAGCATTCTTAAGAACAGCACTTAAGCCACAGAGATCTTATAACTGGGAGATAATGTTGCCTAGCATTGGCATCATTCCTGGAATTGTGGTATCGATGCTGTGTCAGGATATTAAGTTCGGAGATTACAACATAGCAGATGTAGACAGATTAAGGTATGGTGCATTTGAATCTAAGTTTCCTGGATTGATGGAGATCCAGGATGTTCAATTTACATTCATTAAACCAATACCTGATTTGGTGTCTGCATATTTTTATGCTTGGAGAAAAATGATAATTGATGATGCTGGATATTATGGTGTCAAATCTGAGTATTCAAAAAAGGTATCAATATATCTTTATGATACGACAGGGATGATATCAAATAATATCTCACTGGTAGGAGTGTTTCCAAAGACTCTTCCTGTTTATGATCTTTCTTATTCAACAGAAGAGATAGTTAAGCTATCAATTACTTGCAATGTAGACAGAATGTCTTTTGGTGAGTATGTGCCTCCTACTTTCCCAGCAGACATTGATGTTCCAATTACAAGAGTGGAAGATGCAGCAACTATAGGAAGTGGTGAAGTTATACAAAGACAAGCAACAAATGCAAGAGTGTTTGGAGCACAGACAGTATATAATCCTGCCTTTTCAGCATCAAAAAGTCCAAGTGTGATTTCGCAAATAGCAGGTGCAGCACTTGGAGCACTGGCATCTACAGCAGTGAAGTTTGCAACTGGAGCGATTAAGAACATATTTACTCCTACTCCTAAGCCAGATGAAAAGAAACAGCCTGTTGCAATATATGCTCCAAATACAGAAAAGGACAAAAGTAGCATCACTTTTAAAGAACCAGCAGGTGAATTGGATTTCTTAAAGAATTCTGCACCAAATGCTTCACAGAATGCAATTGGAGGAGCTCCAAGAGATGAATATAAAGAGTCAAGAACAATAGGTAATTCAGTTCTTAGGCAGACATCGGTGGCAAATCAGGGAACAAAAGAACAGATTCAAGCAAAGTTTTATAGGGATGCAAAAAGTCCAGTTATTAAAGATAGCAGTAGGATTGCATCTATAGGTGCAAATTGGAATGTGACATACAAAGAATTGGCACCTGAAAAGATCGATGCTTTTAACACATGGGTTGCCAATCAAGGAACAGTAGCTGTTGGTGGTGTACTACCAGCAGGAATGTAGGAGCACGATAATGTTTCTCCTAACAAAAAGCAAAGGAGAGGAAAATGGACGAGAAGAAGAACATAAAGAGGAAAGTAGAGTTTAGTGAAGATGGCAAGACAAAAGGAACAGTAGAGGAAACGAAAGAGCCAATTAAGGTTGAAAGTCCTTTAGAAGAGGCACCAAAAGAGAGTGGAGAACAGCCAATAGGCATTCTTGCTCTTCCTTCCAGATTTAGAGTGTATGGTATTGACCCAAGCTCTATCAGAATCAGAACATTCAAAGGTAAAGATGAGAAATTGATTGCAGGTCTCACACACGAGAACTTTGAGACAAAGTTTGTTGAAATTCTTAGTGCTGTGCTTGAGGGATTGGATCCAAGAGAGCTGACTATAGGAGATAGACTATATATAATGCTTTGGGAAACAATCAACTCATATGTAAAGTTTGCTACTCTTGAGCATCAGTGTTCTGAATGTTTTGAGAAAAGCACATATGATGTAGATCTTTCTACTTTGGATGTAGTTGAGTTACCAGATGACTTTAAGGAGCCATATAACATTAAGGTATCTGGTGGTAAAGAAATTGCTTTGAGGTTGATGAGAGTTAAAGATGAAGAGAAGACAAAGAATTTTGAAAAGAATACTAAACAAAATCCTTGGTTATATAGATATGCATTGACAATAGTGGATGATAAAATGGCTGATTACGAAAAAATGACTATGTTAGAGGAGATGCCTGCTATTGATATTGCACTTATCAGGGCATTTCATGAGAAGTTTTATCATGGTCCAAAAATGGAAGTTGTAGTTGAGTGCAAAAAATGCGGAGTCTCTGAGGTGGCTCCTATGCCCTTTCGGATTGAATTATTTTTTCCGTATGGTGAGACCCTTAACAGATATTTTGGAAATGCAATTTAGATTGTCAATGGATGGAATTTTATCAGCGACAGAATTTGAGAATACAGATTTGAAAGAAATTGAATGGCTGTATGGAAGATTGCAAAAGCATAAACAAATGGAACGAGAGAGTATAAAGAAAGCAATGCATGGTGACACTTACTCGGAGCATGTAGACTAATGGCAGAATTTAAAGGATATTTCAAAGATAAAGATGCAAATTTTACCAAGGACTCCATGATGAAGTTGGGAGCACTGAGGGCAAAACTTGCGATAGATTATGGTGGATTCTTTAGGAAGATGATGAAAATCTATTCTCCTAAAGGTCCACAATACAAAGAACTTGAAGCAGGATTGAAACTTTCTACTGCTTCAATTTATTACATTGACACTCTTATGGGTAAAAGAGGCAGACCTGCAACAGTGGAAGAGTTTAAAATTCTGTCTCAAAGACTTGATGAGCTTGCTGCCCAGATGGAATACTTTGTTCGTTTGTATGCAAAAAGCAAGAAGTTTAAAAAAGAAGTTGACAGACTTGAAGTTGAGACAGGTGTTTCTCTTGAACACATTGCAGGGGTAAGTGGTGAGCTTGGTGGAGAAGTTGCAAAAGCAGCAGTGGGAACACAGGGTAAAATGGGTTTTCTTCAACAGCATGCTCCTGGAGTTGGTGATGTTGCAGGGAGATTAGGAAAAGGTTTTATGACTGCAGCACTTGGACCATTCACTCCTCTTGCAGAAATGGCATTGGGAACATTCCGAGGAATACGAAAAGGAATGCGATCGAGAAAAACAGCATCTCAATCTGCAGGATGGATGTCAAGGTTTGGTCCTGGAGGAATTGATACATCTGATATGGATATAAGAGGAGCATTTGGACAAAGAGCAGGTGGGCATGGTCTTGGTGGTGTGTTTGACGATCCTCTTATGAATTTCTATAATAAGGGTGCATATAATGCTAAGTATACAAAAGAGATGCTTAATTCGTTAAAGAAAATATCAGGAGATAAACCAGGAAAGTCTTTGATGAGTGGAATAATGGGAGGACTGGGACAGGCAATAGCACCATTTGTTGGTCCTATCTTGGGAGTTCTTGCAGCAATTTTGACAGCCATACTAGCATACAAAGCAGGTGGAGCAATCAACACAGCTTTAGGCAACAAAGTTGATAAGACATTTGGAAAAGGAGCATATGATGATTTTTGGTTGACATTCTTTTCAGGAGGAAAGTTAGGCAAAAGCAAAACAGGAAGACTTGCTGCTATGGCTACTCCTTTGACTCAACTGACAGGAATGGCATTCCCAGATGGCACAGCAGGGATGACTCCTGAAATGTATAAGATTAGAAAAGAAAAAGGAGAGACCGATGAAGAAATGGGTGTGTCTCCTCAAGCAGCACAAATATTTGCATTGAAGAACTTTGGTAACAAGATTAAGTCAGGTATAACAGGTCTCTTTAAAGGAAAAGAAGAAGGAGGAGGACAGACTGTCGTTCCTAACTCTATAACAAGTAGCAGACATAGAGACTCCGATCCTTTAACAGATAAGCTTAATAGAACAGATGAGGACTAATCATGGGATTTAGCATAGGTGGATTTGCAGCACAAGGCATAAGAACTTTGGGAGGAGCTGTCCAAGGCATTGTAGGCATTGCTGGTGGAAAAGTATCTAAGACCTTGACAGGTAGTCTTACAAAGATGAATAAGTCAGGTGCTTCATGGTTTAACTCTGCTATAGTAGCAGGGGTAGGAGCAGCAACCAATCTTGCTGGTAATTATATATCAGATTCTTTAAATAAATTTGCACAAAGTGCAGTTAATTCTCCTTATACTTCACAAATCAACAATGTTCCTGGATTGTCAAACCAATATGCAAGGTATGTATTTGAAAAGATAGAGGTATCAGGTGGCATTCTCAACAATCCAATTGAATATAGTGGATACACTCCTGATGTTACAGGTGCTGCTCCACCTGCATATCTGTTAAAGATATTTAATACAAGAAATTGGATAGTAAAAGGGGTTATGCAAGAAGGATTTGGAATAACAACAAGCTCAAGCTGGGATCCTCTTGTTCCTTTTGGTATAGATAAAATGGTTAATTATGTTTCTCAGATATTATCAGGACAATCTTTAATGTCTAAATGGATGACAAGAAGAATATGGACAGGAACAAAGCCATTGACTTTAACTATTGTTCTTAGATTTAATGCAGTAAACAATGCATATCAAGAAGTTGTTTTGCCTTGCATGAGATTGCAGCAAATGACACTTCCATCTTTGCCTTTTAAGGAAGGAAGTGCTTGGAATCAATTGCCATTACTTCATCCTCCTGGACCATCACCATTTAAAGGAGCTGATGCATTTGGTGTTAGGAATGCAATTTCAGGTGTTGTTGATTTTGTGTTTAGAGGTAAGGGTGACCAAATAACAATAGAGGTAGGAAAGTTCTTGAGATTTCCAAGTGTTATTGTAAAGGCAGTGGATGTTAAGTACGATCCAAAATTTACTAAAAACAATTTGCCAATAAGTGCAGTTGCAAGAATGACATTTGAAACTTATGAGATGCTTACTCTTGAAGATCTTGAAAAGGTGCATGTAGCCAAAGGATAAAATATGGATAGAACATTATTTTATGATAAACAAGATGTATCTATAGATGGGGGAACAGCTGTTCCTGAATTTGATTATTTAGATAATAACTTATCTTTCTTTGTTATGAATTACGAGCCTACATATTATACAGTTAAAGAAGATGATTTGTCTAGACCTGATTTGATTAGTTTTAAAACATATTCCACTGTAAATTATTGGTGGTTAATATGTTATGTAAATGAGGTGCATAATCCGTTTGTGGATATATATGTAGGAAAGCTTATGATAATTCCAAGCATATTGGATATTTATGATTTTTACAAAAAATACAGGATAGTTAGATGACAATAGGTATAGCTGGTAATTATACACTTAGAATGAAGTTCGGTGAGAACAATATCCCTTTGGTTCCTTCAGGAATCAATGAGATAACAATCATACAGGACATCAATAGGTTTTTGCCTTCTTTATATATAAACATGGCAGATCCAAGTGGTATACTTACCCATATCCAACCATTTGATAAAGAGATGAGTAGGATAAGCATGGAAATAGGATCGCTTGATGCTGATGCAGTTACAAATACCTTTTCCTTTTTGATTTTTAGAAGATATCCTGATGCAGTTAATATGACAGGAATGATATATGAGATAAATGCATTGCTGAATGTTCCAAACCTTTTCAATCCTTCTCATACAAGAGCATCAAAAGGATTGGTTAGCACAATCTTATCTTCAATAGCACTTGATGAATTGATTGCTGATGAAGTGGATATTAGTCCTTCACTTCAAGTTGAAAAGACAATCATACAAGCACAATGGTCTAATTCAGATTTATTTAGATATTTAAAGAAAATGCTTGGGGACGAGTTAGGATATGCATATAAACCATTTATGTATGTGTATGACAACAAGTTTATATTCTCTTTTAGAAGTCTTGAGGATATGTCTCAGTCAGATCCAACATATAAGTTTATAATTAATGATGAGCCATTTCAAGATTATCGTCCTGTGTCTGATTACAGAATATATGACAACTACAATGTTTTGGGTATCAAAGGTGTTAAACAGCAGAATTATGGATACTTTGATTATGAAGCAGGACAATGGGTTGCTGCACAAGATGATTATAGAGACTTTTTTTCGCTTTCTGATTACATTGCAACAGATATTCAAGATCCAGGACAAGGACAGCCTATATTTGATACAGGAAGAACGAATGAGTTCTCCTGGAATTTCTTAGGAAGAGTAAGATCTGAGTTTTATACAAGGATAAATGACCTTACAAAGATGTGGATAACAACTTGGGGATTGCCTAATGCAGTTCCTGGAGAGGTTGTTAAGGTGTTGTTTGCACAAGGCATTCTTACTGGCAATCTTGCTACTTATCAGTATTCAGGGTATTGGATGGTGGAAAGAGTGGTACATACCTTTGGTAATAGCTTCATGACAAAGCTTTTATTGACTAGGGCAGGCATTGATACGGACCAAAAAACATCATTGACACCTGCCATTAGAGGGAAGAGATAGTGGAAAAAGTAGATAGTGTATTGAAATTTTATGGTAATTATAGAGGTCTGGTGACAAGTGTTGCAGATCCATATTATGCTGGAAGAATACAGGTGCAAATATATCCTATGTTATATGGTGTTGATGTAGCTCTTTTACCTTGGGCAGTTCCTGCGATGCCTATCTCATCTGGCTCTGGGGTAGGCACAGGAACATTTATGGTTCCAGCAGTTGGGACTTATGTATGGTGTTTCTTTGAAAATGGAGATATATATCAGCCTGTTTACTTTGCTGAAGCACCAACAGCAACCATTGGGATACCAGCAACAGCACAAGGTGCAGGGTATCCACATACAAGAGTGATAAGAACACCAGCAGGAATAGAAATAGTTATAGATGATGCTCTTCCTTATATACAGGTTACTCATCCATCAGGTGCAACAATTGCAATCGTTGCAGATGGTTCAATAGCAGGTATAAGTCCTAAAGATATAAGTTTGAATGCAGATGCAATCATATCTATGGGAGCATTGACCATGAGTGTGATAGTAACAGGAGATATAACTGTGCAATGTGGTGGGAATGCCAGCATTACTGCTGTAGGGAAAGCTGACATCAAATCAACTGGAGAAACAACGATCGAGGCAACAGCTAATGCAAAGCTTAAGTCTGCTGCTGTAGTCAATGTAGAGGCACCAACAATCAATATTACAGGTGCTTTAGGAGTGAATATAAACTAATGGCAACGAAAAAGATAGCATGTTTAGGAGATCCTGCAACTCATCCTGGAGTAATCAATTTGAGTGGTCAGGCATCAAATCTTAAGAAAGCTGGTGGACTTCCAATAGCTTGTTTGGGGGCAACTTTTGCTTGTTTAACTCCAACACATGGAACGACTCCTATAGTGCCTATTACCATAAAGTCTTTTGTTGAAGGAAAGCTTATTATAACAGAGGGAGCAATCGCTGGTTGTGGAGCAGTTATAACACCACCACCAAGACTTGTTCTCGTGGAGTGATATTATGCCAGTAACAGTCAGAAGAAAACCATCAGATGTAGTTTGGAGTGATATAGACCACAGATGGATAACAGATTCAAAAGGAAATGTTAAGTTGGTAAATAATGTGGATTCTGTCATAACTTCTATGGATAACATAATGTCGACATATCTTGGTGAAAGAGTTATGCTTCCTGAGTTTGCGTCAAGGATGCGAAGTCTTATGTTTGAACCAATCAATGAAGATACGATGGGATTCTTGGCAAATGAAGTTAAAAGAGTTGTTGAAGCATGGGATGACAGAGTGAAAATTATGGCTATAAGCACAACAGCAGATCCTGATAGGTCAATTGTTAGCTTAGACATAGAGTTTGCTGTTAAAAGGTTTCAAGGGGTTTTTACCTATACCAAAAAGTTTACTTAGGAGGAATAAATGTCACAACTTTCATATGTTGATTACGATTTTGATAGGCTGGTTCTCCAGTTGCAGAATAGACTTGCTGCTACGGAAACTTGGAAAGATGCTTATCGCTCTTCAACAGGAGAAATGGTTATAGAGCTATATGCATACATTGCAAATCTTGTTCTATATTATGTTGAAAGAAGAGCTGAAGAGTCTTACTTAAGCACAGCACAATTAAAATCAAGTGTTATCAATCTTGTAAAATTGCTAGGATATAATCCACAAAGGAAAGTGTCCTCAACTGGAGTGGTGACATTTACACTAGGAGCAGCAAAAACTAATACCATTTATCTTCCTCAATATACAAATCTTCGCACAGTTGCTGGTTTAAATTTTCTTTTGACTGAGGGAGTAACAATAGAGATTGGTGTAACATCAATTGAGGCAGAAGCAATTCAGGGAACTTTGGTAAGAACAGTTGTATCTGCAACAGGAGCAACAGACCAAACATATACAATTTCAAATACAAGCATAGAGAATACTAATCTTTACATATATGTTAATGGTGAGCTTTGGACATTGGTTGATACTTTTGCAAACTATGGTCCAGAGGATAAAGTATATAAGTTAAGAACAGAGTCAAATGAAAATGTTACAGTTTTATTTGGAGATGATATTTTTGGAAAAGCTCCTGCACTTGCAGCATCAATTTTATTTGAATATATTAGAACAGAAGGAGTAGATGGTAATGTTTATGAATTAGGAGCCATCAATGTAATTTACGATCCTGTATATGATTCAGTGGGAAATTCTATAACAGATCTTACTGTTTCAAATACTTCTACTTTTACAGGTGGAACAGAATCAGAAGATATAGAATCAATAAGGTATAATGCTCCAAGATTATTTAAAACAGGAGACAGATTGGTAACAAGTGAAGATTTTGAAGCATTTCTTCTTTCTGGTGTTACCACTCCTAGAATAATTGAATCTAAAGTTTGGGGAGAGAATGAAGAGAGTCCTCCAAATTATACTTACTTTAATACTTTGAAGATTTGTGCTCTTAAGTCAGATTGGTCTGGATTGAATACAACAGATAAAGCAAACATATCAACTTCTTTGTATTCTAAATCATTGATGACTGTAAAATATGAATTCATTGCTGCAACTATAGTTCAAGTTGTTCCGACCATGAATGTTGTTATCAATAGAAGATATGTAAAGTCTCAAGCAGAGACCAATATAGATACAATTCTTCAAGCTAATTTTGATTTAGGAGATACTGCAAAACTTGGAGGAGCAAAAAGATTATCTACTTTGACTGCAGCACTTGAAGTTCTTCCTGAGATTTCTTACTTTCAGCTTGTATTGGAGATAAGGAAACCATTAGAAAGAGACTATGATTCAAACTATTTGTTCTCAGGTCTTGTGGATGTATTGGATATTAAGCAAGATTCTATAAAGGTATATTTAGGAGAAACTGATAGCACAGCAACTTTGATAGCTCATACAGATGCAGATGGCAATCTTGTTTCTGATTCAAGCTTATATACTGGTGGACTTATAGTTTTAGGTACAGGATATATAGGAATAGATTGCACTGCAGGAGCAAGCGATCTTCTTTGGGTTAGGTATCAGCAAGACAATTCATCAGTTAGTCAAGAGGGAGATATTGTAATAACAAATTCTCAAATCTGTAGACTGTATAATGATACAGCTGACATTGAAACAATACTTTATACAGATGAAGTTTAAAATAAGGAGATGTAATGTCAAAACATAAGTTCTGGGAAGGCATATGGGAATTTGAAATTCTCGATAAAAACAAAAACATAATTGAGAGTTGGAAGAAGCAGAATGCTCTTGTTGACCAAGGGGAGCAATCCATCCTTGACTCATACTTTAGAGGACAGAATACTCCTACAGGATATTATGTTAGATTGTGCAATGATTCTCTTGATGAGGCAGATACTTTAATATCCATTCAAGGAGAGCCAGTTGGAAATGGGTATCTTGCAACTAATTTGCCAAGAAGCATTTCTGGATTTCCAACACTTGAATTGGATGAAGGAGATTACAGGATAACATCAAGAGATGTGCAATTTGACGCAATTGGTGGAGATATCTCGCAAGTTAATACAGCATTTTTGGCAACATCTTCTGATAATTCAGGATTGCTAATTGCTTTTGTTAATTTTAGTACACCAAAAACCATAACAGATGGCAACAGTCTTGTCATTCGTTTTAAAATAAGAATGAAATAAGGACTTAAAATGGCTATAGAAACAGTAGAATTGCAATTTACAGTAATAACTGAGGTCGTTATAGAGAGCTCGGGTGTTAATTATGTTGAGCTATTGCCTCTTGTTCCAGAGAAATTTAGAGATTCTCTTCTTTTTCAGGATCTTCTTAATGCCATAGGTGTTGAGGTTGGAGCATGGATTTCTAAAATTGAAGATATGGCTAACTTAATTGACCCATATAGTGTGTCTGATATATACAAAACTACAATTCCAGGAGAAACCATTCAGGAATATGAGCAATATATTAGTGAATTGGCTGGTCTTATTGGGTTGACAATAACTAAAAATGAAGAAGATACAATTGTAGATTTCAGAAAGCAGTTGAATCAAGCTATTGATTGGTATAAAATCAAGGGAACATATCAGGCTCTTATCAATGCCATTGCAATAACAGGACAGAAAATAACCATAAAGGATTTTTATACAAATGATTATGTTTCTTTTGTGCCAGTAGATTGGTTTGTTGCTGATTATCCTGGAGAAAATCCTGAAGGACTTGATTCATCATATTATAAGTCTCCTCATTTTGGTTTGGTTATAGACCTGAATCAAGTTTTTACAGATGATGTTGGCGACTACCTTTGGAAAGGTGATGATAAGTTTGCTGATGTCAGGCTGTATGTGGAAGATAACAGACCAGCAAATACAGTTCCTCATTACATTGTTGCAACATATGGCACTTGCAATGAAGATGGAATAATGGAAACAACAGCTTGGGATATTCAAACAAAAAGACTTTACGAGCCTTGGACATTTGCAAAAATATATTTTGATGATAGTAGCATGTTTGATGATGGCTTATTTTTTGATGAGTCTTATATAGCATTTTTGCAAAGCATAAACAAATGGAAGTTAGGAACTGGCAACATCGGTGTTCCTCCTGATACCAGTGGCTGGGCATTAGAGACCGAAGTGTTAAATGGAAGTTTGACAGCATCAGAGATTAAACTTTATGATGATAGAACAGAATTTGATATTGTTGTAGACGATAGCATTGCTCAAAGTGGATTGACAGAGTTTGCTCTGTATTTAAATGATGGAACTACACTTGTCATCGGAGGAATAATGCCAAGGATAGATAAGATTGTGGGAGTGGAATTACGACTCACTATAGTTATGTATAGATAAACATGGAGGAACAAAATGACTAAGACAGTAAGTGTTCAATATCATGCAGCAGTAGATAGTCCTGTTGTCAATGAGAGGTTTCAAAACATATTGCCTTTGGGAATTTACAGTG
>Ga0307377_10005253_pt1 | contig 13924 bp, 17 predicted proteins | sample TR3MG_FD_202535 | JGI IMG/M metagenome (GOLD analysis project Ga0307377, IMG submission 202535) | Soil microbial communities from Risofladan, Vaasa, Finland - TR-3 | ecosystem: Environmental > Terrestrial > Soil > Coastal area > Acid sulfate soil | place: Finland: Risofladan, Vaasa | collected... | reverse complement strand
AATACCCCGGAAAATGAACTTATGAGCAAGCAGGTTGTCGGTGTAGTACAAGCTTCATTGCAGCAATTGCCTGAAGATTTGCGTACTGCATTGACGTTGCGCGAGATCGAAGGGTTGAGCTATGAGGAGATTGCCATTGTGATGGATTGCCCGATCGGTACAGTGAGATCCAGAATTTTCAGGGCGCGCGAGGCGGTAGCGGAGAATTTGCGCCCGTTGTTAGAAACCAGCAAAGGCAAGAGGTGGTAGTTATGAAACAAAAAATTTCAGTATTGATGGACGGCGAATTGTTCGAGGATGAAGCGGAAAGCCTGCTCGACCAGATCAAGCGTGGTTCTGACGTGGACAATGATTGGGAAATTTATCATTTGATCGGGGATGTGTTGCGCCAACCCGAACACATACATTGCGGACAGAATACTATCATCCATAACCGTATGGAAGGTGAACCTACCGTATTTGCACCCCGCGTTCGTGCGGTAAAGCAGAAAATGCGGACGATCGCGTTATCGGCTGCCGCTTCGCTATCGGCGGTAGGGGTGGTGGCCTGGATGACGCTACAGATAAGTCCCGAAGTTGCCCCACAATTGGCGATGCAACAGTCTGCATTTCGTCCTGCCAGCATGAAAATCAAATCTGATGCCAACGATTACCTGATGGCACACCAGGAATTGTCGCCAAGTTCGGATTTGAATGGCGGGGCGTCCTTTATTCGAACTGTTTCATACAGCAGAGATACGGCCCAGTGAAAATAGTCATGATGACAAATCGTACGGGAAACATATAGTGATGAGGCTGCCGGTTGTGCTTTTTGGGCTGTTGTTTGCTGTTGTTCCCAGCATTTATGCAGATGAATTGCCGGCAACCTTTGATTGGCTTGAGGTTGTTGCTTTTGCGGGACACCAGACCGATTACAGCGGGGTGTTCGTTTACCAATATGACAATCGCGTAGAAACGACAAGCATCGTCCACGTGAACCAGCCAGACGGCGAATATGAGAAGCTGGAAAGTCTGGACGGGCCCAAGCGTGAGATCATTAGCCATAATGGCATGGTTTGGGGCTTGGTTGGCCGCAAACTGGTTCAGTTCGGCAGCAGCTACGGGCACGGCACCTTCCCGTCCCTGCTCCCGGAACAATTGGCCGCATTAAGGGCTAATTACAAGGCCAAGCTGCTTGGAATGGCGCGAGTCGCCGGTTACAACACCCAGATAATCCTGTTTCAACCCCATGACAACCTTCGTTATGCACACGAAATATGGGTGCAGACTGATTCGGGTTTGCTGTTGAAAGCGGCCGTGCTGGGAGACAATAATAAGGTTGAGGAACAATATGCTTTTACCCAGCTGCAAATCGGCGGGAAAATCGATCGTTCCTGGATTAAGGAATGCGACGCGGCAGCGAAGCAGGGCAAGGACAAGCCGGAAGCTTCCAGTGACATCAAGCCGATAAAGAGCGGTTGGGTGGCGGATATGTTGCCGTCGGGATTTAAGAAGATGATGGAAATAGAGCGAAAAATGCATGGCAGGGATGCACCGGTGACGCAAATGGTGTTTTCCGATGGCCTAAGTTCGATTTCCATATTCATCGAGCCAAATGACAGCGATGATGATGATGGTGAGGAACAGGGTTTGTCCAGTCGGGGCGCGTTTAATTTGTATCGCAAGGTGCTGGATAAGGAGCTGATTACCGTGGTCGGCGAAGTTCCTCCGCGCACCGTGATGCAGGTGCTCGATTCGGTCCGTTACAACGGCAAGTAACATGCTGGAGACACGCGCCGTCATTGTTCAGATTGAAGGCCCGTACGCGGTTGTTCAGGCCAGTCAAGCCAATGGTTGCGAACAATGCAGTGGCAAAGGATGCGGGGCGAGCAAACTTTCCATGATGTTTTGCAGCAAACCCCGCCAATTCCAGGTGGATAATCCAATCAATGCAGAGGTCGGAGATGAGGTTGTCATATCGATTGCCGAGGGTGCGATTTTGCGCGGGATCGGTCTGATCTATCTGTTGCCATTGCTGTTGCTGGTAACGGGCGCAATGATTGGTAGCCACTGGGCAGAGTTTTCCGGGCAACGCGACGGATATGCTGCAGCTGGCGCAGCGCTTGGCTTGGCTGCCGGTTTTAGCATTGCCAAATGGATATCGTCACGCCAGGACAGGAATCAATCCAGCGCCATTATTGCCCGGCAATGGGGTGAGTAACAGCGGCAGGGTGCAGGGAAACCTTGTGCCTTGGCTCTGTAGTGAGGGGGACACATGCTGAGAAAATTTGCGGGCCTGTCATTGTTGTTTTGCGGAGCGACGCTGGTCTTTGGGATAATCGGCAGCACATTGGCTCACGGCAAAGAGTTGCCGGATTTCACTGATCTGGTGGCAAAGCAGGGTGCGGCGGTCGTCAATATCAGTACTACGCAAATCATTCAGGGCGTTCAGGGCCTCCCAAATATTCCCGAAAACGACCCCTTCTACGAATTTTTCCACCGCTTCGCACCCCAGATTCCGCACGATCAGGAGTCGAAGTCGCTCGGATCGGGTTTCATCATCAGCCCTGACGGCTACATCATGACGAATGCTCATGTGGTGGATCATGCCGACAAGATTACCGTGCGCCTGACGGACAAGCGCGAGTTTAGCGCCAAGATAGTCGGTGTGGATAGCCGCACCGATGTGGCTTTGCTGAAAATTGATGCGAAAGGTTTGCCGGCCGTCACAGTGGGTGATGCCAACAAGCTCAAGGTCGGTGAATGGGTGGTGGCGATCGGGTCGCCATTCGGCTTTAACAATAGCGTTACGGCCGGCATTGTCAGTGCCAAGGGCCGGTCTTTGCCGCAGGATAATCTGGTGCCGTTCATACAGACTGATGTGGCAATCAATCCCGGAAGCTCTGGCGGTCCGTTGTTCAACATGAATGAAGAAGTTGTCGGTATGAACTCGCAAATCTACACCCGCTCCGGCGGTTCGATGGGGTTGTCCTTTGCGATTCCGATCAATGTGGCAATGCAGGTTGCCGACCAGTTGCGAAGCAGCGGCAAGGTGACGCGCGGACGTATCGGTGTGACGATACAGGAATTGAACCGTGAGTTGGCTGAATCATTCGGCTTGAGCAGCCCCAACGGTGCGCTGGTCAGCAACGTGGAAAAGGGTGGCCCGGCCGACAAGGCGGGTATACAGACCAGCGATGTGATTCTCGAGTTTGGCGGCAAACAGGTGAACAGTTCCATCGATCTGCCGCGCATGGTGGCCGTAGTCAAGCCGGGAACCAGGGTATCCGTCAAGCTGTGGCGCAATGGGAAGGTCAAACAAGTCACGGTTGAGGTCGCGAAAATGCCGGATAGCAGCAAGCTTGCGCATGCGGCCAAGGAACCTGCCGAACGCTCGGGTGAGGTGATTGCGCGTATGGGCATTGCAGTCAGCGAATTGAGCGCCGACCAACTCCAGCAACTGAAAGTCAGTGGCGGCTTGCTGGTCGAGGATGTGACCGGGTCGTCTGCGCTTGACGCGGGTTTGCAGCCGGGCGATGTGCTGCTGGCGATCGGCAATGTGCAAATTCGTTCGTTGGCCCAGTTAAGCCGATTGCTCAAACAATTCCCCAAAGGACATAATGTCGCATTGTTGGTGCGCAGGGGTGATAACGCGAGCTATATTGCAATCAGGCTGGATGAGAAGTAATTTCGGTTCTGCGTATCCCGCCCAAATCGGCTAGAATCCGTCCCTTTGGAATATCGGGCGTTTCTCGAAATCGCCGATTCAGGCGGGATTTTTATTTTGGACTCTATGCAGCATATCCGTAATTTTTCCATCATCGCTCATATCGACCACGGCAAATCCACTTTGGCCGATCGCATCATCCAGTTTTGCGGCGGTCTGTCCGACCGCGAGATGGAAGCGCAGGTGCTCGATTCAATGGATCTGGAGCGTGAGCGCGGTATCACCATCAAGGCGCAAACCGCCACGCTGAACTACAAGGCGCGCGATGGCCAGGTATATAACCTGAACCTGATCGACACCCCGGGGCATGTGGATTTTTCCTATGAGGTGTCGCGCTCGTTGTCGGCGTGCGAGGGCGCATTGCTGGTGGTGGATGCTTCGCAGGGCGTCGAGGCACAGACCGTGGCGAATTGCTACACTGCACTCGACCTGGGTGTCGAGGTGGTGCCGGTGCTGAACAAGATCGACTTGCCTTCCGCCAACCCGGAAAATGCAATCGAGGAAATCGAGGAAGTGATCGGCATCGATGCGCATGATGCGATACGTTGCTCGGCCAAGACCGGTGAAGGGGTGCTGGATGTGCTGGAAGCGATGATCGCCAGGGTTCCCGCTCCAAAAGGCGATCCGGAAGCCCCGTTGCAGGCGCTGATCATTGATTCGTGGTTCGACAATTACGTTGGCGTGGTGATGCTGGTGCGGGTGATTAACGGCACGATCAAGCCCAAGGAGAAAATCCTGTTCATGGCGACGGGCGCCCAGCATCTGACCGAAAATGTCGGTGTATTTACGCCCAAGTCACAATCCAGGCCAACCCTGAGCGCGGGGCAGGTGGGGTTCATTATTGCCGGTGTAAAGGAACTGAAATCGGCCAAGGTGGGCGATACGATCACTCATCTGGGCAAGCCGGCAAAGCAGGCGTTGCCCGGCTTCAAGGAAATTCAACCGCAGGTGTTTGCCGGGTTGTTCCCGGTCGAGTCGAACCAGTATGAAGCGCTGCGCGACTCGCTGGAAAAGCTCAAGCTGAACGATGCGGCGCTGCGCTACGAACCGGAAGTATCGCAGGCATTGGGCTTCGGTTTCCGTTGCGGTTTTCTGGGGTTGCTGCATATGGAAATCGTGCAGGAACGGCTGGAACGCGAGTTCGATATGGACCTGATTACCACCGCGCCGACCGTGATCTACGAAGTGGTGCAGCGCGACGGCACGATACTGACGGTGGACAATCCGTCCAAGATGCCGGATCCGGCCAAGATCGAGGAGATACGCGAGCCGATCGTCACGGTGAATCTGTATATGCCGAACGAGTATGTGGGTGCTGTAATCACGTTATGCACGCAGAAGCGCGGCTCGCAGATCAACATCAGCTATCACGGCAAACAAGTGAACCTGGTATATGAAATGCCGATGGCGGAAATCGTGCTGGATTTTTTTGACAGACTGAAATCGGTTTCGCGCGGTTATGCATCGATGGATTACGAGTTCAAGGAATATCGCTCGGCGGATGTGGTCAAGGTGGACATGCTGATCAACGGCGAGAAGGTGGATGCGCTGGCGATCATCGTGCATCGCGCCAACAGCCAGCATCGCGGACGGGAAGTGGCGGCCAAGATGCGCGAATTGATCCCCCGCCAGATGTATGATGTGGCGATCCAGGCGACCATAGGCTCGAACATCATCGCACGCGAAAACGTCAAGGCGATGCGCAAGAATGTATTGGCAAAGTGTTATGGCGGCGATATTTCACGCAAGAAGAAGCTGCTGGAGAAACAAAAGGCGGGCAAAAAACGCATGAAACAGGTGGGCAGCGTGGAAATTCCGCAGGAAGCCTTCCTGGCGATCCTGCGAGTGGATGATTAATTCCATTCGATTTCATCGGTGAAACTGAGTTGGCTTCCTCGCTCACACCTTGTCGTGCTATTAAGCACCGTCTGCGTCGATCGCTCGTTGCCGCCTTGTTTGACCTTCGAAATTGAACTGGAATAGAGGATAAAATGGATTTTGCACTGATTATGTTCGTGTTGTTGGTGGTCACCGGCTGCATCTGGCTGCTGGACCGTTTCGCATTGGCCGCCAAGCGCGGCAGCGGGGTTGCCGAACCGTGGTGGGTCGAGTACGCCAAGAGCTTCTTCCCGGTCATATTGGTGGTATTTTGCATTCGTTCCTTTTTGGTCGAACCGTTCAAGATCCCGTCGGGGTCGATGATCCCGACCCTGCATGTCGGCGACTTTATTCTGGTGAACAAATTCACCTACGGTGTGCGGCTGCCTATCATCGACAAGAAAATCATTCAGGTGAACAATCCGCAGCGCGGCGACGTGATGGTGTTCCACTATCCGGAAGATCCCTCGCTGGATTACATCAAGCGCGTGGTCGGCCTTCCCGGCGATATTATCGAATATCGCAACAAGGTGTTGACGATCAATGGCGTGGTGCATCCACAGCAAGCAGATGGGGAATATAATTATGTCGAGGCCGGGTTGAACTTCGTGCATACCGAAAAGTACACCGAGACTCTGGGAAATCACAAGCATGCGTTGCTGATCAATCCCGAAATGCCGACGTTGCGAATCAATGCCGTTGCCGATTTTCCCGGGCGCGACAACTGCAGTTACGACGGCGATGATATGTTTCGCTGCAAGGTTCCCGCGGGTGAGTACTTCATGATGGGCGACAATCGCGACAACAGCCGTGACAGCAGATATTGGGGCTTTGTCCCGGACAAAAATATCGTCGGCAAGGCGTTTTTTATCTGGATGAATTTTTCAGATTTGAAACGCGCCGGTATGATGATTAACTGAGCCAGGAGAAAAAATGAATACAACAATGCCAGTTCAACAGCGGGGTCTGAGTTTTGGCGGGTTTATTTTCGGGGCTTTCCTGCTGGTGATATGCGCAATTTTCGGGTTCAGGCTCATCCCGGCCTACATCCAGGACGCCACCATCAAGAACACCTTCAATGAGATTGCCCATGACCCGAACCTGCAGAATGCAACACCGCACGACATCAAGGAGTCGTTTGACCGGCACTCCGGGGTTGATGACATCACCGCGATCAATTCAAGCGATATCGTGATTTCCAGCAATGGCGGGACCCCGGTGTTGAGTGCCAGCTATACCGTCAAAATCCCGGTGGCAGGCAACATCAGCCTTCTGCTCGAATTCAACCCCAGCAGTGGCGGAAAATAAAGTCAGCCGGAGCGCGCAAAAATCCATGCTCGACAGTGCGCTGGGCGATAAATTCGGCTATGTGTTCAGGCAGCCGCAACTGCTGCAGCGCGCACTGACACATCGCAGTTATGCCCCGGAACACAATGAACGCATGGAGTTTCTGGGCGACAGCATCCTGGGCTGCGTGATTGCCAAGCATCTGTACTGCAATTACCCCCAGTTGAGCGAGGGCGAATTGTCCCGGCTGCGTTCCAGTCTGGTCAGGGAAGAAACGCTCGTCATACTTGCGCAGCAGATCGGTCTCGGCAGCTACTTGAGGCTGGGCGAGGGTGAGCTCAAAAGCGGCGGATTTCGCCGCCCATCGATACTGGCGGATGCGATGGAAGCGCTGTTCGGCGCGGTCTTGCTGGATTCCGGCTTCAATGAGGCAGAGCAGGCCGTGTTGAGGCTGTATGTACCCTATCTCGAAACGATCGATGTGCAGACGCTGGGCAAGGATGCCAAAACGCTGTTGCAGGAATATCTGCAGGGCAAACGGCTGCCGTTGCCGATGTACACCATAATTGCCATGCAGGGCGAAGCCCATGAGCAATTATTTCAGGTGGAATGCGCGATTCCGGCCCTGAAAATTTCCACCCGCGGTACCGGAACCAGCCGGCGCAATGCGGAACAACAGGCCGCGCAAACCGCCTATCAACTATTACCGGCCACAACATGACAGAACAAAAATCTGATGGGTTTCACAGCGGCTACATCGCCATCGTCGGCCGTCCCAACGTGGGCAAATCCACGCTGCTCAACCACCTGATCGGGCAGAAAATCAGCATCACCTCGCGCAAGGCGCAGACCACGCGCCATCGCATCCACGGCATTTTCACCGATGAACAGAGCCAGTTCGTGTTTGTCGATACGCCGGGGTTTCAGACCAAGCATCTCAATGCGCTGAACCGCGGCTTGAACCGCGTGGTGACCAGCAGTCTGCGCGACGTGCAGGTGGTGCTGTACGTGCTGGAAGCGCTGCGTTACGACGAGCGCGACCAGGAGGTGCTCAGGCTGCTGCCGGATAACCGCCCGGTATTGCTGGTGATCAACAAGATCGACGAGGTTGCAGACAAGGGCCAGCTGTTCGCGTTTGCCGAACGGGTCGCGCAGGATTTCAAGTTTGCCGCAATCGTTCCGGTCAGCGCCAAGCTCGGCAGCAAGATCGAGGAGTTGCGGGATGCGATACGCAGTCACCTTCCCGAGGGCGAACTGATCTATGACAAGGACGACATCACCGACCGCAGCGAACGATTCCTGGCCGCGGAGATGTTGCGCGAAAAAATATTCCGCTTCACCGGCGACGAGCTGCCCTATTCGACCAGCGTGGTGATCGAGCAATTCAAGATGGAAGGCAAGCTGCGCCGCATCAGTGCCGCCGTGCTGGTGGACCGGGAAGCACACAAGGCGATGCTGATCGGGAAAAAGGGCGAAAAGCTCAAGGAGATCGCCACCCAGGCACGGTTGGATATGGAAAAGATGTTCGACGGCAAGGTATTTCTCGAGGTGTTCGTCAAATTGCGCAGTGGCTGGGCGGATGACGAACGCGTGTTGCGCAGCCTGGGTTATGAATGACCCCGCGTTACGAATGATCTCTTCGGGACGGAACAGGCAGCAGGATGAACCGGCGTTCGTGCTGCACAGCTACCCGTTTCGCGAAACCAGCCTGATACTCGATGTGTTCAGCCGGCATCACGGACGGTTGGCGATGGTGGCGCGCGGGGCGCGGCGTCCCAGGTCAAGCCTGCGCGGTGTGCTGATGAATTTCCAGCCCCTGCTGCTAAGCTGGTTCGGCAAGGGTGAAGTGCGTACCATGCATAGCGCGGAGTGGCAGGGCGGACAGCCTTATCTGCAGGGCACGGCGCTGATGTGCGGGTTCTATCTGAACGAGTTGCTGCTCAACCTGCTGGCGCGCGACGACCCGCATGAGCAATTGTTCGATTACTACCGCGCCACCCTGTACCGTCTGGCCAATGAGGCTGACCACGCCGCCACGCTGCGCTGTTTCGAAAAGCACCTGCTCCAGGAACTGGGCTATGCGCTGGTGCTGGATCGCGAAGCCGGCGGCGCCAAGCCGATACAGCCGGAACTCTGCTATCGTTATGTCGTGGAGCAGGGGGCGCTGGCGGATGACGGTAACGACAGCGCCGGATTCCCGGTGTTAGGCAAGACACTGCTGGACATGGCGGCGGACGAATATGCCGATCCGGCCACCGCGCAACAGAGCAAACAGCTGATGCGCATATTGCTCAACCATCATCTCGGCGGCAAGCTATTGCACACCCGGGAACTGATTAAGGAGTTGCAGAAACTATGATCAAACTGGGCCTCAACATCGACCATGTCGCCACGCTCCGCCAGGTACGCGGTGCGCGTTACCCCAATGTGGTTCGGGCCGCGCTGCTGGCCGAATCAGCCGGTGTCGATGCGATCACCCTGCACCTGCGCGAAGACCGCCGCCACATCCAGGACCGCGATGTGGAAGTGTTGCGCGACATGTTGCAGACGCGCATGAACCTGGAAAGCGCCGTCACCGACGAAATGATCAACATCGCGCTGCGAACCAAGCCGCATGACCTGTGCCTGGTTCCGGAGCGCCGCGAAGAACTCACCACCGAGGGCGGGCTGGACGTGGTGCGCTATTTCGATAACATCAAGGCGGCCTGTGCGCGCTGTGCCGACGCCGGTATCCGCGTTTCGCTGTTCATCGATCCGGACGCAAAGCAGATTGATGCGGCGCGCCGTACCGGTGCGCCGGTGGTGGAATTGCACACCGGAAAATATGCGGATGCGGACAACGTGCCAGAACACGATCATGAATTGCAACGCATCCGCAGCGCGGCGGAACACGCCCATGCACAGGGATTGCAGGTCAATGCCGGGCACGGCCTGAATTACCACAACGTGCAGCCTATAGTTGCCATCCCCCATCTGGTCGAACTCAACATCGGCCATGCCATCATCGCCGAGGCGCTGTTCATCGGGCTGGAAGCGGCGATCGGGAAAATGAAGGCGCTGCTGGCGGGACAACAGTGATCTTTGGTATCGGCACGGACGTTGTCGAATATGCCCGCATCGAATCGATGTGGGCCCGGTATGGTTTGCGTTTCGCACGGCGTATCCTGAGCGAGCGGGAATTGCCCGACTTCGAATCAAATTCCCATCCCGCGCGATTGCTGGCGAAACGCTTTGCCGCCAAGGAAGCCTTCGCCAAGGCGGTCGGCAGCGGGCTGCGCGATCCGGTCAGTCTGCGCCGCATCTGCATTACCCATGACAGTCTTGGTAAACCGGTGCTGGAATTCGACGCGGTGCTGAGCACACATCTGGCAAAGTTGAGCATTACCGGCCACCACCTTTCCATCAGCGACGAGCGCAGCATGGTCGTCGCGTTCGTGGTGCTGGAGAACAACTAATCACATACGTTTGGTCAGGTGGAACTGCTGACTGCCGAGTCAGGCCGGGCGGTTTAGACGAAAGAACACATACGGGGCAGTCGCTACCCAGATCAACACAACTATCCAAACGCGACCCTTGAACACATTGTAGTTGGCGAGTAACTCAGACCATGAATGACCGCCAACATAATGGAAGAAAAGAAACTCGAATGCAACGGTCAGCGCTACCCACAGGAGGCCAATCGAAACCGCTTCCTGGCCAGACGATAGCGGATAGAACCTGATGAATCCCCAGATAACGATACCCAGCAGAACAACGCTGCTGGCGGTAGAGAGCTGGTGGGCTGCCAGCTCGTCCATGTATTTGCCGTAAGTGAAATCTCGTATGGCACCATTTGCGATGGAAACGAGCAACATCACGAACCAGGCTATCAGGTATTTCCGCATAGTCGATCAGGTTGATGCATGTATCCAGTTTGCGATCCTGAGGTTCCGCATAGCTGGCAGGAAAAAGCAGCGCGAAGCGGGGCTATCGGCAGTCCAGGGCGATCGTGTTGTCAGGTTGCAGCGCTCAAACATTAACCCTGTCCTTTTTAATTAATACTATTGGACACGGCTTATTCCGGAATCTCCGGCTCGACGAGCTTTGCCAGTTGCGCGAGCGATTCCTGCCAGCCGAGGTAGCACATTTCCGTCGGTATCGCTTCCGGCAGACCTTCCTGCACGATGTCGAGACTCGTTCCGCACGATACCTGCTTCAGGGTAATCGTCGTTTGCATTTCGCCGGGCAGATTGGGATCGTCGAAGCTGTCCGAGTAGCGTATCGTCACGCCGGGTACGAGCTCACGATAAACGCCGCCAAAGGAATGCCCGTTGCCTGTAGAGAAATTCGTGAACGTCATCCTGTAGGTGCCGCCGACGCTGGCATTCATATGTTCCACCCTGCAGGTGAAACCATACGGCGGAAGCCACTTGGAGATAGCCTCGGCATCGAGAAATGCCCGATAAACTTTTTCCGGCGCAGACCGCATCACGCGGTGCAGCCGGACAGTGTTAGTGCTCACGATAACATCTCCTTTCGATGTGACTTCCCGTTGCGCATCCGCCGGAACGCATTTTTGGGCAACATAATCATTCTACGATAGCCATTTCGGCCGAGCGATCCCAGATATTCGGCGTCACGTTCTTTGAATATCCGGAAATAAATGTCTTCTTGCGGCCGGTGTCAGGCTCATAGGTATGGCGACTAACCGCACCGATATTGGCGCCGTAGACATGAATGCTGACCGACGCACGATCGGCGAGCGCATTGGACACCCTGTGGATGTCCCCGATGCGCGGCGACACCAGGTCGATACTGCCGCAGGGCAGCTGATGCGAGCCCGTTGCACGCAAGCGGCCGGTTGCAAGTTCCGTTTCGAATTCCTCGCAGGTCTCCGCGCCGCGCAGTATCCCGACCATGCCCCACACCGTGTGGTCGTGTACCGGGGTGGTCTGCCCCGGCCCCCATACGAAACTCACCACCGAGAAGCGCTCCATCGGATCGCAATACAACAGGTACTGCTGATACCGTTCCGGATTCGGTTCGGCAAACTCGTCGGGCAGCCAGTCATCGCTGCTGACGAGCTCCGACAACAGCTTCCTGCCATCCGCAAAGATGCGCCCCTCATCGTTTCCGCTGATCTCGATCAACGGCGTGAAGGACTGGATAAAATCCCGTAACCTGGCTATGTTTTTCACCGCTGTACCTCCTTCGGAGAGCGTGCATGCGAAGCAGTATCTCAGCTTTTGTTGTGCTGTTCAACGCGCAAGCAAGGGGTGTTGAGCAAAGACCAGAAGTACGATGGTGGGCAGGGAAGGGCAGCACATGGTGCCGCAAAGCGATGGATCAACCGTGCGCGGAACGGCTATCTTCAGGAGCCTCGCCGCGCTCGTCCAATCCGTAGTCCCGCACCACGGATGCAACCCGTATCCGGTATGCTGCGAATACGCTGCTCCGCCCTTTTTCCTGAACGGTTCGATGCTCTTCCATATTTCGCCAAACGAGGATAGATTCTTCGTCACGCCAGAAAGAAAGTGACAGAAACTTCCCTTTTGTTGTCAGGCTCTCAAATCGTTCTATCGAAACGAACCCTTCAATTTTTTCCAGGAGTGGCCTGAGCTCGGCTGCCAGATCGAAATACTCCTCGGCCCTGTTTTCGACCGGCCAGACTTCAAAAATTACTGCAATCATGATGGGCTCCTGTGGGTGGGGGAGTGTCTGACTGTGCTGCTAACGCGGAGCGATGATGCGATGCACCGCATTTTCCGAATCCCGCTTGAGCGCAGAACTGGAAGAGCCCATGGCTTTAAACCAAAGTAATCAGGTGGTTCCAGCCAGGTTAACAATACCACTACGAAACCAAAAGCCAGCCAGTAAAGCAGGACTCGGACCTTGAAAATTCATGCCGCCATGTTCGTGCCGTGTCATTTGCGTCGCAGCAGCATCGATCGGAGAACATTGTCTTTCAGAATATAGTGGTGGTAGAGCGCGGCGGCGGCATGTACTCCTGCCAGCCAAAGAATTGCGTCGCCTAGCCAGGTATGGATATTGGCAATCTTTGCGCCGAGTGCATGTGACTCGGCAAGCAGGGGATGAATTAACACGCGTCCGAGCAGGGTGAGGGGATGGCCTTCCAGCCAGGCGCCACTGATGGCGGTGAGCGGCAAAGCGAACAACAGGACATAGAGCGACGCTTGCACCACACTTGCGGCGATGCCCATCCAGCGTGCTACCGGTGGTGATTCCGGATGCTTGTCTAGGGCCCTCCAGAGGACCCGAACCACGACCAGCGCAAATACACTGAGACCCAGAGTCTCATGCAATTGCCGATCAAAATCGCGTGCCGCAGAGTAGATTCGTTCTTCCGAACCTCCCGGACCGTAGATGAAGGCGACCAGCACCAGGATTGCTGTCAGCCAGTGCAAGATACGCGCCGGTCCGCTGTAGTGTGTAATGTTCCTGTTGTCCATGGATTATTGTAGCGCACTTGAGGACATGCAGGACTAACCCGGGGTTTCGCTGAGCGGGTCAGCGTTAGATTAATTCAACAAGACAACGGCTGCTCCGGCAGGAATTAATTTCACATGCATGGGCATTGAGAATTGGCATGGCGCGACGAAGGCGCTCCGAGGGAGCGAATTTGAGCGCAAGTTATCGATTGAATCAGGGAACGGTGTTAGCTGACATACACCGAATCGCCGACGTTTAGCGTACCCTGAAGTCGGATACTGCCATAAATGCCAAGATTTTGATCCGCACTTTTGACGATCGTCCTGAGCATCGAGTTATCAACGCTGAGAACATTTTGCCGGCGCGTTACGGCGCCACAGCGTGGTGCAGTGTCAGTGCATTCGATCAGTGAATCAGCAATCGTTAAATTTTTGCCGATCCAGCCTTGCTCAACAAGTCCTTCATCGCTGGCAACGCTATCGATAACGATATTCGGTCGAAAGCGACGAACATCCCAGTCCGCTCGGGGGAGCAGGTTTTTCAGGTGCTTCAATGTTGCAGTCGTGACGATGTGAAAGGGTGATACAAGAAAGAATGAGCCGGGAACCGTCACAAAATCCTTGG
>Ga0307377_10005251_pt1 | contig 13929 bp, 12 predicted proteins | sample TR3MG_FD_202535 | JGI IMG/M metagenome (GOLD analysis project Ga0307377, IMG submission 202535) | Soil microbial communities from Risofladan, Vaasa, Finland - TR-3 | ecosystem: Environmental > Terrestrial > Soil > Coastal area > Acid sulfate soil | place: Finland: Risofladan, Vaasa | collected... | reverse complement strand
CTGTTCGCCCAGGTCTATGCGCAATACCGCGCCAACCGCGAAGCCTACGAGAACGCGCTCGCGCAGGAGCGCGCCACGCTGGACAAGGCGAAGAACGATCTCGCCGCGGCCGAGCAGGTGCGCAAGAAGCTCGCGCAGACGCTGCCGCATTACCGTGCGCAGGAGGCGGCCTACGAGAAGCTCACCCGGGAAGGCTTTGCCGGCAGGCTGATGTTCACCGACAAGCAGCGCGAGCGCATCGAGCACGAGCAGGACCTGCGCGCGCAGGAATCGACCATCGCCGCGGCGCGCTCGCTCATCGCACAGGAGGAGAAGAAAATGGCGCAGATCGGCGCCGATTACCGGCGGCAGCTGCAGACCGAGCGCGTGGACACCGCCGCGCAGCTCGAAAAAGCGCAGGAGGAACTGGCCAAGCAGGAGCACCGCAACGAGTATCTGGAGCTGCGCGCGCCGCAGGACGGCGTGGTCAAGGACCTCGCCACCCACACCATCGGCACCGTGACCAGCCCCGGCACGATCCTGATGACGCTCGTTCCGAAGGACGAGAAGCTGCGCGCCGAGGTGTGGGTGAAGAACGACGACATCGGTTTCGTGCACAAGGCGCTGCCGGTGAAAATCAAGCTCGCCACCTTCAGCTTCCAGAAATACGGCATGGCCGAGGGCGAGGTGGAGCAGGTGAGCGCGGACTCGGCCGACCAGAGCGCGGCCCCCGCGAGCCAGGGGCCGGCGAACAGCGCCGGCGAGCCGCTGGCGTATCGAACGCTGGTCGATCTCAAGCACCAGTTCCTTGAAGCCGACGGCGAGAAATTCCGCCTTGCCCCCGGCATGCAGGTCTCGGCCGAAATCCACCTGGGCACGCGCACCGTGCTCGAATACCTGCTGTCGCCCGTGCAAAAGGCCTTCCACGAGGCGGCGCGCGAGCGCTAGGTTCGCCTGGTACTTTACGAATGGTGATTTCTTGGGCAGCAAATCTGCTTGCGTCGCGGCCGGCGCGCGGCCCGGAAACACGGGCGGCGGCAAGAGTTGAATTCCCTGCGATGCGAGCGACCGGATCGCATGCGCGCGAGTCATGCGGTATGTCATTGAATCTGGCCTTGTTTGGCGGAAATGATCCATGGCCACGCAAAATTGTGCTTGACACAACAAATCGATATAACTAAGAATATCGATATGAAAAAACATTATATGAAGACCATTCCGGCGCCCTGGCGCAAGATCGCCCGCGCCTTCACTGCGCTTGGCGATGAGCACCGGCAACGCGTGCTGCTGCTGTTCGAGAAGGGCGAGGAACTCAACGTGGGGCAGATCGCGGGAGTTTCGACGCTCGCGCGCTCGACTGTGTCGCACCATCTCAAGATACTGCGTGAATCCGGGGTTCTGCGAAGCAGAAAGGAGGGCAAGGAAGTGTACTTTCGCATCGACAAGGAGTTCCTCGCGGAGGCGCTCGGAAATGTGCTGGATTACCTTGATTCAAACGCCTGACCCGCAATCATTCTCCCGTTCACAAGGACAAAACCAGAGGTCGCGCCATGACGAAGCAAACCGATGCCGGACACGGCAGCCAATTCGCCTTGCTGCAACAGCGCCGATTCGCGCCATTCTTCTGGACGCAATTCGCCGGCGCTGCCAATGACAATATATTCAAGTTCGCCTTTACGGTACTCGCCACCTATAGCGCTGCCGAATGGGGCGGACTCGACCCCAAGGCGGCCGGCGCGGTGATCGGGGGCGTCTTCATTCTGCCGTTCCTGCTTTTCTCGGCGACCGCCGGCCAACTGGCGGACAAGTTGGAAAAGTCGCTGCTCGTCCGCTTCGTCAAGAATTTGGAAATCGCGGTGATGCTGTTGATCGGCGCAGGCTTCCTTTGGAACCTTGTCCCGTGCCTCTTTGCCGGGGTGTTTCTTATGGGGTTGCATTCGACGCTGTTCGGGCCGGTGAAGTATGCATACCTGCCGCAGCATCTGACGCAGGACGAACTGACGGGCGGCAACGGCATGGTCGAAATGGGCACGTTCGTCGCAATACTGGTTGGCACGATGGTCGGCGGGACGCTGGTGTCGATTGCCGGCGTCGGACCGCACTATGTGGCTGTTACATCGGTTGGGGTCGCGATCCTCGGACGAATCGCCGCGGGAATGGTGCCCAATTCGCCCGCCGCCGATCCGGGACTGAAGATCAATCTGAATCCTTTTTCCGAGACTTGGCGCAACCTGCAACTGGCACGCACCAATCGATCGGTGTTCCTGTCGGTCCTCGGCATCTCCTGGATGTGGTTTTTCGGGTCGATATTCCTGACTTCCTTCACCGGCTTTGCCAAGGAGGTGCTGGGCGGAAACGAGCAGGTCGTGACACTGTTGCTGGCGGTGTTCTCGGTCGGCATCGGCGCCGGGTCGCTGCTGTGCGAACGGCTGTCGGGGCGCAAGGTCGAGATCGGGCTGGTGCCGTTCGGATCGATCGGCATGACCGTGTTCGCGGTCGATCTGTGGCTTGCCAGCGGATCGCTGCCGGCTGCCAGCCACGCCGGCTTGAGCGGCGTCGGCGGGTTTCTCGCGCTGCCGGCGAACTGGCGCGTGCTGGCGGATATGTTCCTTCTCGCGATGTTCGGCGGATTCTACAGCGTACCGCTTTACGCGCTGATCCAGAGCCGCTGCGAGCCGTCTCACCGCGCGCGCATCATCGCCGCGAACAACATCGTCAATGCGCTGTTCATGGTAGTGGCCTCCGTCATGGCTGCCGGCCTGATCGCTGCAGGCCTGACACTGCCGCAGCTGTTCCTGGTGACCGGCGTGCTCAATGCGCTGGTCGCCATCTATATTTACACGCTGGTGCCGGAATTCCTCATGCGCTTCCTGTGCTGGATGTTGATCCATTCGGCCTACCGTCTGGACAAACAGGGTCTCGATCACATTCCCGAAGAGGGCGCGGCGGTGCTGGTCTGCAACCACGTGAGCTTCGTCGATGCGCTGATCATCATGGCGGCGAGCCCGCGGCCGATCCGCTTCGTCATGGACCACCACATCTTCCGCATCCCGCTGCTTTCGTTCGTGTTTCGCACCAGCCGCGCGATCCCGATTGCCCCTTACAAGGAAGATGCGCAGATGCTCGATCGCGCTTACGAGGAAATTGCCCGCGGGCTCGCCGATGGCGACCTCGTTTGCATCTTCCCCGAGGGGCGCATCACCGATAACGGTGAGATCTACCCGTTCAAGTCCGGCATCCAGCGCATCCTCGAGCGTACGCCGGTGCCGGTGGTGCCGATCGCGCTGCGCGGGTTGTGGGGTAGTTTTTTCTCGCGCCGCGACGGCGCCGCGATGACGCGGCCGTTCCGGCGCGGTCTGTTCTCGAAAATCGGGTTCGTCGCTACAGAAGCGCTCGCGCCCGATAGCGCGACTCCCGATGTGTTGCGCGAACAGGTTCTCGCATTGCGCGGCGATTGGCGCTGACGCTACCCGATCTTTCGCAGTCCACTTATGTAAAAAGGGAGTCATCCTATGAAATCAAAGGCAATTATTGTTGCTCTTGCGTTATTCATGTCGCCAATGCACCTGGCGCTCGCCCAGAGCGATACCCGCGGCTCGCAGGGTTCGGCGGCTGTCTCGGCCGGGTCGGGCGAAGTTATCGCTGGCTCGCTGGAGATCGCAGCCAATGGCGGTGAGTTGGTCGTGTCGGCCATTGAGAAGGTCGGAGAGTCGACGCAAATCGTGCTCAAAGGGGTTTCGACTACGGCGGGCGAGTCCGTCAAGATTGCCGTCTCGGCCGGCGCCGGCGCATCCATGGCGGTTGGAAACACGGTCCAAGTCGTCGCGTCTTCGACCGGCTACTCAATCATGGCTGCTGGAATCATGCTCGCGTTCATTCCCAATGAGGTCGGGCGTTCGCTGCTATATCACCAACGGGTCGGGGAGCGGCGTTTGTGAGGGCTGCAATATTGCGTCGCTTCACGCTGTTACTGCTGTTAGCCGTGCTTGCGGGGCCGGCGGCAGCCGGCACGGCTTGCAGCGAAAAGCTGCCGACGCCCGAGTCGGTGCGCAAGGCGCTCAGCCTCGGACTTAAGACGCGCGCGACCCTGGACGCAAGCGGCGCCAGCGTTGCCATCATCGGTCGTATCGGCTCCGATTTGTCGGAGTATGGCCTGCGCTATTCACACGCGGCCTTTGTCTGGCGCGACCATCCAAGCGGCCGCTGGCGGGTCGTGCACATGCTGAACCAATGCGGCACGCCGAACTCGGATCTGTTCGCCGAAGGCCTGGGCAATTTCTTTCTCGATGACCCGCTGATCTACGAGGCACTGCTCGTTATTCCCTCGACGGAGTTGCAGGCGCGCATCACACGCGCCCTCGGCACCGCCTTGCCGCGGCGCCTGTACGAATCGAAGTACAGCCTGATCGCGAATCCCTGGGCAACGCAATATCAGAACTCCAACCAGTGGCTCCTGGAAGTGACGGCGGCCTCGTTGTCTGATGCCGCGGCCGCGAGCCGCACCGATGCGCAGCGTTGGCTGCGTACGCAGGGCTACGCGCCATCGGTACTGGTGCTGCCGCCGCTGAAGCGATTGGGGGCGAGGCTGTTCGCGGCCAACACCCGCTTCGACGACCACACGAACGAAGAGTGGTCGAGTTCGCGCTACAACGTCGTCAGCGTCGAATCGGTCGAGCGCTTCGTGCGCCGCATCGATACCGGGGCGCGCAGCGTTGTAATCAAGCTCGATTAGCCTGTTCGCGCAGTCCCGGCACGCCTGGTGAAAGACATAGCGAATATCACCCAACGTAAACTGCAATTTGGGATATGGGACACCAAGAATCCGTTGGGCCATCCGATTCCGATAGCGAGGTAAGACATGACATCCATCTTCCTGATTCTGATCATTGTCGCGACGTTCCTGGGGCTCTTTACCTATGAGGTCGCGAGCGACGCAACGCAAACGCGGCCGAAAGCATCGGGCCTGTTCACCTGGCTGGTATCCGGAAACTGGCCGGCCAAGGTCGGCGCGATCCTGGTTATCGTCGGCGTCGGCGCGCTGCTGCGCTATGCCTTCGCACATATCGATCTGCCGCCCGAGTTGAAGCTCGGGAGCGGCGCGGTTATGGCGGCCGCATTGGGATTTGCTGCAATGTTGCTGAGGGATCAGCCGAAGCGCCGTGCAATTCACCTGGCCCTGGCCGGCGCGGCGTTCGGCGTAGCCTACCTGACTGCCTACAGCGCCTACGGCATGTTCAACTACATCAACGATGTCAACGCGCTCGCGCTGCTGGCATTGGTCGCGGCCGCGGCTGGCGTCTTCTCGGTCAGCAGCAACGCCATGTCGGTTGCGGTTCTGGCGATGGTGGGCGCCTATGTCGCCCCGAAATTGGCGATCGGCACGCCCGGGGTGCTCTCGGTCTACGGATACTACCTGGCCGCCAGCATTCTGAGCCTGATCATGGTCACGCTCCGCGGCTGGCGGCCGCTGATCCATCTGAGCTTCTTGTTTACCCTGGCCGGCGCGCTGTTCTTCGGCTGGAGTGGCAGGTTTTATGAGCCTGAGCATTACCGCTTGATGCAGCCATTGCTGCTCGCCCTGACAAGCGTGCACCTCGCCATGCCCCTGCTGGAGCGAAAGTACGTACGTTCAGTCGGACTGATGCATTTCGATTCGGCGTATTTCATTTTGCTGCCGCTGGTTGCGGCGGCGCTGACGCTCAAGATCGCCCCGAACCTGCATGTCGAAGGCGCGATCGGCGTGGGTGCGCTGGCGGTGATCTGGGCGGTCGCTGCGGCGATGCTGTACGGGTTGGACAAAAGCGAAGCGCCGCGCCACGCGTTCGTCGCCTTGTTGCTGGCGGTCGCGTCCGCACTTTGCTTTGCGCACGACTTGCCTTGGCTGCTGGTCGGACTGGGATTGTCGGTGGCGCTTCTGGCTGTGGCGCCAAAGCTGGGATGGTCATCCGACGTCGAGGTGCTTGTCTGCGCGGCGGCCCTGCTGTTCGGTGCATTGCACGTTGTTCAATCCATCGTGCAACCCACAGCGCATGCTGCGTTCATGAACGAAGTGTTTGCCCACCGCATGGTCGCAAGCGCTCTCATGATGCTCGGCGCATGGCTCGGCGTGCGCCGATCGATCTCACTTGCCAACCTGCTGGGTATCGTCGGATCGGGTTGGGCGGTGCTGGCCATTCTCGCCGAGTTGTTGCGGCTGCAAATCGATTTTCTGCCACAACTGGTGTACGGCTTGATGCTCGGTGCGGCTGCGCTAAGCATCGTAATCAGTGACAGAACGGCCGCGTATCCGGTTGTCGGCGGCTTCCTGATATTCGCCTTGGCCGGCGCCGGGTGGTGGTCGGCGCACGGCGCGTCCGAGTATGTCGCCATCACCTATCTGGCGTTGACGCCTGCGGTGTTGCTTGGGATGGCGTGGTCGGGCCGCGACACCGCGGAGCGGGACGTCAGCGACTTTTCGCCATCGATGGCGATCGGTTTGCTGCCCATTGCGCTGCTGCCTTGGGCCATCGCTACCGCCGAGCGCGCAGGCATAGGCACCGATCTTTTCGAAGCAACCGCCGTCATGGCCGGGATCATAGCGGCTGGGCTCTCGGCCCGCCTGTGGCTAAGCGCGAGCCCGCGCTGGAATGAGCGCATCCAGCCACTGCATGTCTACGCCACGGCAATCGCGCTGCTTTGGATCACGTTGTTTCATATCGAGCGCGGCGTCTGGCCGGTCGCTTTCGAACTGCTCGCGGTCATTTACCTGATTGCCTACGTTAAGCGACACAATCGGGAGCAGACCGAATTAGGCTTCGGCATCGGCGCGCTCATGGTGCTTTCGGTGGCGCTGTCTCTGCAGGCGATGCTGCTTCGGGTCTTCGGTCCGGATAGCGCCGTCATGGACGCGTCCGACATCAACAAAATGAACTTGCCGGCGGTTGTGTCCCTAATGTGGGCGATCTTCGGCGCTGCTCTGGCGTGGTGGGGCTCGCATGGCAAATCGCGCTCTACATGGAGCGCCGGTTCGCTCTTGCTGGTGGCGGCGGCGGTGAAGTTGGTGCTGTTCGATTTTGGCAGCCTGGGACAACTCGGCAATATCTTCGCCTTCATCGCAGCCGGCGTGGTGTTCTTGGGAGTGGCTTGGTTCGCGCCGATTCCACCGAAGACGAAGCACGTACCATCGGCCCAGGCCGAGCCGCAGCCGGTCGCGCGGCCGCCGGCGCCGCAGGCGCCAACACAGGCTGCCAACATGCAAAGCGCTCCGGCATCGCGCGAGTCACGACCGGAACCGCCGTCGCAAGCGCAGCCGAGTGGCGCCCATCAAGCGGCCACCCCTACTGCGGCAACCGAGCGCTTGGCGGCCGCCACTCAGGGCGGGAGTCCGCAAACGCCGACCGCTGCGTTTCGGCGTCGCGAAGAACCGAAGGGTATCAATGGATTGTGGCTCGTTTTAATTTTCCTCGCGATCATCATTGCCACCGCGTTGACGGTATGGAACAAGGAAGAGCACCGCCGGCGGTTTGTTAGGGAACGCGCGCAAATAGCCGAAGCGCAAAGAAAGGCAGTCCCGTCACCAAGAGTAGTACCGTCCGCGCCCGCTGCGCTCCCAAGAGCTGGCGCCGCGCCGTCCTCTGGTGTTCCTGCTTCGATCTCCGCGTCGTCGGCTGCGGAACTCAAGAACTTTGAGTTCGCGCCGAAGGAGAGCGCGTCGGAGAATGCACCGCGAACCGCAATTTGCGGCTTTCCCGGATTGAAGCTTCCTTCTGAGTTTTCCGTATTTGCCGCCGGAGCATATTCGGGCAGGCAGGTCGCGTTCCAGATCGACCAGAGCGGCCATCAGGCCACGCAGATTGATGTTGCGGTCAACAGTCCGCGCAAGCCGGTGGTCTTGATGCTCGGTGCCTACGAACCGACGATATGGAATATTGGTTGGTCGAGACAGACCCAAATATTGGCCGTACTGACCAGCGGCTATCATCGGCAAGCCATTGCCGGCTTGGGGAAAGGCACGCCGTTGCTGGTCAGTTCTTACGATAATCGCGGGCCCTGCGGTTATTTCTACGTTGCCTCTGACAATCTCGCTCCGCTGAATCCTTTGGCGCAGCGCGTCTTCGGGCGTCGGGTAGACATGGTCTTTCCCGCAAAGCACGGCAAAGTCGTTGTCGGGGAGCCGATACCGGAGGGGACGGACTTGCTCACTTCAGCCGAAACTACGCCTGAGTCGTTTCTCGACAAGACCGCGCCAATCGCCGGTCCGGCGGGGTTGGAGGATGCCGTCCGCAAGGGGCTGCTGCGCAGGGCTACTGCAGCGGACATGGAGGCCTGGTCCGATGCCGTAGCGAAGAATTCGCCGCAACGGGATCTACCTCCCATAGCAGGCCAAGGGATACCGAAGCCTCCGAAACCGCCTATGTTCAACGCCTATGTAGTGCTCAAGCCCTTTACCTATCCGGCCGGGCTGTACGGCGGCAATCTGGCGACCTTTCTGATTCCGCAAGGCGTGCCGGTGCCGAAGGGCAATCCGGGGCATTCGGCCGTCTATGATTTCAACACCCTGCGCTGCAGCGGCCCTCTATGCAAGGCTCGCTGATGACGATCAATTTGGGCCAAACAATGTTCGGAACGGGCGTCAGTTTCGCTGAATGCGTTTGAGCGTCTCTACCACTACATCGACTTGAATCCGCAACCTATCGGTTCGCGACTGGAGCAAGCCCCATGAAATCGAATCGAAGCGACATCCTCGACTGGTCCGACCAGGGCCGCATTCCGCACGAGCGACTGCGAGCCGCACTCGAATTGGCAGATGTGCTGCCGGGCGCGGCCGACTGGCGGCGCTTTCTCGATCAGATGCTGCTGTGGCTGGGCGTGGTCATGCTGGCGGCGGCGGTGACCTTCTTCTTCGCATTCAACTGGAACGAAATCGGAAGGCTGGCGAAGATCGGGCTGGTCGAGGCCTTGCTCGCAGCGGCGCTAGTGATCCTGTGGCGGTTGGGGATCGAACGCGCCGGCGGCAAGGCGGTCTTGTTCGGCGCGGCGCTGGTCACGGGTACGCTGTTCGCGCTCATCGGCCAGATCTACCAGACCGGCGCCGACACCTACGAACTGTTCGCCGTCTGGGCGGCCGCGATCCTGCCCTGGGCGCTGGTCGGTCGCCTGCCGGCGCTGTGGGTCCTGTGGCTGGCGCTGGTCAATCTTGCGCTGTCGCTGTACTTCCTTACCTTCGGCCTGCCCTGGGGCATGCTGTTCGCGCCGCAGAAGCTCATCTGGCTGCTGTTCGGCCTGAACACGCTGGCACTCGCCGTGTGGGAGGGACTCGCTGCCGCCGGTATCGAATGGCTGCGCGAGCGCTGGTCGGTACGCATCCTTGCCACCGCGAGCGGCGGCTTGATCAGTGCGCTGGCAGTGCAACAGGTCATCGATTGGCGCAGCGCCAGTCATTGGGGCCTGCCACTGTGGTTCGCCTGGATCGCCGCGGCCTACCTGGTCTACAGGTTCTGGGTCAAGGACGTGTACGTATTGGCCGGCGGCGTGCTGTCGGTCATCGTGTTGGCGGCGACCTTCCTCGGCAAGCACATGCACACCAACGACGCAGGCGCGTTTCTTTTCATCGGGCTGCTGGTCATCACCATGTCGGCGGCCGGCGGGTACTGGCTGAAGCAGGTGGCGGCGGAGGAGGACCAATGAGCACACTCAGCAGAAACGCGCTGTGGGGCCGGCTGCGCGACGCCGGGATGGTCGAGGGCGAAATGCCCGCGGCGGGCGACGCGCGCGCACCTTGGTTCGTGCGCATCATGCTGGGGATCGCCGGCTGGATCGGCGCGATGTTCCTACTCGCGTTCGTCGGGGCCGGGTTCGGGTTCGTGATGAACAGTGCCGGCGCGGCGTTTGTGGTGGGGGCGCTCGCCTGCATCGCCGCCGTGGCGATCTTCCGCGCCGCGCCGAAGAGCGACTTCGTCGGGCAGTTCGGCCTGGCGGTCAGCCTCGCCGGCCAGGGCCTGCTGGTGTACGGCGCCGCGCAATGGTTTGGGCGCTCGATCACGGGTATTGCGCTCTACGTCATGCTGCAGCAGGCGCTGCTGTTCATCCTGGTGCCGAATTATGTGCACCGGCTGTGGACTTCCTGGTCGACCGCGCTGGCCGGCAGCTACGCCATGCTGGATGCGGGCCTGTTCGCGTACACGCCTGCGGCGACAGCGGCGGCGTTCCTCGCCGTTGCGCTGTATGAGTTCGAGCTGGCGCGCTTCGGCACCATGGTGCGGGCGGGGGTGTACGGCCTTGCCGTCGCGGCGGTGCAGGCCGCGTTGCTGAGCGGCCAACTGCTCTCGGGCTGGCTGCTCTGGCGCGGCGGCCCTGCGCTACTCGGCGGCGGCGCCGGCATGTGGGCGGGCCGAATCGCCTCGGCGGCGGTGCTGCTCTGGGCGGTCGTTGTGTTGTTGCGCAGGGAAGGGTTGCAGCTCTCCTCGGGGCAGGGGCGGTTCGGACTGGTGGGTGCCTTGATTCTCGGCGCGGTGTCGCTCAAGGCGCCCGGATTCGGGCCGGCGGCCGCGATCCTCATCGTCGGCTACGCCAACGCCGACCGTGTGCTGGCGGGGCTCGGCATGTTTGCGTTGATAGGCTATCTCTCGCACTACTACTATTCGCTGCAGGCGACGCTGCTGGAGAAATCCGGACTGCTCGCCGCAGCAGGGGTCGCGCTGCTCTTGGCGCGGCTCGCACTGCGGTACTGGTGGCCGCAACAGGAGGAGGCCAGCCATGCGTAAGCTCGTCGCCATTCTCGCCGGCGTCGCCATACTGCTGCTCGCCAACTGGAACGTGTTCCAGCGCGAGAGGCTGTTAAGCAATGGACGGGTGGTACTGCTGGAACTCGTGCCCGTGGATCCGCGCTCGCTGATGCAGGGCGACTACATGGCGCTGCGATTCAAGGTGGCCGACCAGGTCTTCGGGCGCGGCCCGGCGCAGGGCGCTGCCGACGGCCGCATCGTGGTCAGCGTCGGTGAGCATAGTGTGGGCAGCTTCGTGCGCCACGACGCCGGGGAACCGCTGGCGGCAGGCGAAGCGCGCATGCGCTATCGCATTCGCGAAGACCGGGTGAAATTCGCCACCAATGCCTACTTCTTCCAGGAAGGCACTGCTGGCATTTACGCGCGCGCCCGATACGGCGAGTTTCGCGTCGCTGCAAACGGCGACATGCTGCTCACGCACCTGGTGAGCGAAAAGTTCGAGCGGCTCGGGCCGGCGGAACGCTGAGCGCGCGTTTGAAGTAACCCACGCATGGACGGTAACAGCATGAGAACCCATCGACTGTGGTTGAAATTGACTACGACAATGGGGCTTCTGTTGATGCCGTGGGTGAGCATGAGCGCGAACGCTGGTCTATTCGGATTAGGTGGGGATAGCTGGAAGGAGGAAGTGCTGCTGCATGACGGCAGCATGATCATTGTGGAGCGCACGGTCGAGCGTGGCGGGCGGCATGAAATTGGGCAAATCCCTCCTATCAAGGAGCAACGCCTGTCCTTCACCATGCCTGGAACGAATCAGGACATTACATGGGAAGACAGGTACAGCGAGGACATCGGAACTGCCAGCTTTCTACCGATGCTCGTTGATGTACTCAAGGGCACGGCCTACTTGGTGGCTACTCCAATGGGATGTATGTCTTACGGCAAATGGGGCAGACCGAATCCGCCCTACGTAATCTTTCGATATGAAGGCGAAATATGGAAGCGCATCGCGTTGCAGGAGTTGCCGGCGGAGATCAAGTCGCCCAACCTCGTGATTTCCTCGCCGGACGATGTGGCGAAGACGGCCGAATATGGCGTGCTTACGGCGGAAAGAGTCAAGAAAGCGAACGAAGGGTTCAGCCAGGCCGAGTACAGGAGCATCCTGAGGGAGGCAATGCAACCGAGTTGGGATGGTCTGACCAGTTGTCCAATCCCGACGGGGCCGGACGGAAAGCCGATCGTTACAGGAGCGGATGGTAGACCCCTTTCGCTTCTGCTGATCATCCGTAAGGTGAGTGGAGCATGAAAATGAAATCGTCCGTGACCCCGTTAGCTTTTTGTTGTTCTGGTTTAGTGGGCTGAACCCCTTGGATCGATAAATAAGGAAAGGTGGCATAAATGTTTGGACTCATCGTGTTTGGTGCCCTGGGGCTCTATCTGGTGCTGCTGTTTGCAGCGACTTGGTGGGGCTATCGCTATGCGGCGAAGAAAGGGTTGCCGCGCAGAAAGCGTTGGCTATGGGCGGCAGGCGGGTTTCTCCTGGTGTATTTGCCGGTGTTCTGGGACTGGATCCCCACTGTGGTGGCACAGAAATACTACTGCACCACGGCGTCGGGCTTTTGGATCTATAAGACACTAGACCAATGGAAGTCAGAGAATCCTGGGGTAATGGACACGTTAGTTCAGAGAAAGGATTCACATTTTTCGACGCAAGGTAATACGAGCACATACATACTCAATCAGCGAATGAGATGGGTGTTACAAGATAACGCAGTATTTGCGTTGCTTCCTGTTTTTAAACACCAGCAGGAAGTAGTGGACGGTAACAGCAATGCAGTGATTGCGCGCTATATAGATTTTTCGACCGGCTACAACGGCTGGGTGACCGGTCATGGTGGATGGGAGGGGCTGAAATTTTGGTTAGTAAATGAACATTGCCCAAATGGTGCCCATAACCAGGATGCATTGAGGAATTTTCGAAATGAATTTGTAGGAGCGGAAAAATGAGCTCGATACAAAACCTGTATCAACAAGCGCAACTGGCTGAAGCTGCTTATGTGAATTTCCTGGATAACGCGGGAAATGTACTGGTCAACAAATCGGATATTGAAGCAGCCCTGCGTGGGCCTGTAACAAAAGGGGAGACGAATGTTTTTTGAACGCCAGGCCCATGCTGTGATGTAGCTATTGAGCATTACCTTACTGCATGACAACTGGCAGGTCGCTTTCGTAGCGCAGGCGCCCTCGCCTGCTTCGGTCGTTGCAGGCGAGGACGCCTGCGCTACAGTGTCTCGTGGTTTGGTAATTCTCAATAGATAGCTGCCTGACAAGATGAGCCCGGATCAAGACAATGCCCCGCCGACCGCGCCTGAACCTCGCCAGTGTGCCGCTGCACGTCATCCAGCGCGGCAACAACCGGCAGGCCTGCTTCTTTGCCGAGGAGGACTATCGCTTCTATCTGTACTGGCTCAAGAAGGACGCGGACAAGTACGGCTGCGATATCCACGCCTACGTCCTCATGACCAACCACGTGCACCTGCTCCTCGCCCCGCGCGAGAAGACGAGCGCATCCGCTCTGATGCAAAGCCTGGGACGGCGCTACGTGCAGTACGTGAACCGCATCTGCAAGCGAAGCGGCACCTTATGGGAAGGGCGCTTCAAGGCGAGCCTGGTGAACGCCGAGGAGTACCTGCTCCTGTGCTACCGCTACATCGAACTCAACCCGGTGCGGGCGGGCATGGTGAAGGATCCTGGAGCGTACCCCTGGTCGAGCTATCACAGCCACCGACTGGGAGAGCGCGACGCGCTGATCCGCGACCACGAGCTGTACCTGGCGCTGGGCGCGAAGGCCGACGCGCGGCAACGCGCCTACCGCGCATTGTTCAGATCGCAGATGGACGAAGGCGCGCTGACACAGATCCGCAAGGCGGCGAGCCGGGAACTGGTACTCGGGAACGAGCGCTTCAAGCAGGAGATCGAGCAGGCATTGGGCAAGCGCGTCGAACCGCGAAAGCGGGGCCGGCGCAGAGGAACAGGCGGGATAGAGGGCGAGCAGATCGGGCTCGACTTTGATCAACGGTGAAAGGTGAGGTTGCTATGAAAATGAAATCGTCTTTGATCCCAATGGCACTACCTTAAGAACGCCTCGGTATGACGCTGCTGTTGTTGCAGAAGGCGTTGCCGCAGGATGTGTCTTGGTTCGGTGAGTAATCTGTGCGGCTTCGGTCTTCGTTTAACGACCCTGGGT
>Ga0307377_10005250_pt1 | contig 13930 bp, 10 predicted proteins | sample TR3MG_FD_202535 | JGI IMG/M metagenome (GOLD analysis project Ga0307377, IMG submission 202535) | Soil microbial communities from Risofladan, Vaasa, Finland - TR-3 | ecosystem: Environmental > Terrestrial > Soil > Coastal area > Acid sulfate soil | place: Finland: Risofladan, Vaasa | collected... | reverse complement strand
TCCCTTGTCATCGCCCCCGACAATGACCAGCGCCGCCTTAGGAATCGCCGACGTTACCTCATTCATCGCCCGAATCAGCAGATCAATCCCCTGGTACTTGGCCAGAGATCCTGTGTAGGCGACGATCTTCCGGCCTCGGAATGGCTCGGGAATCTGGGCGAGGCCACGCTCAGGGTCGGGCTCGCCGGAAGAGAGAGGGATATCGGGGATCACCGAGACTCTCATGTCCGGTCGGACTTGTCGGACGTGATCAGACATGTCGGGAGAGATGGTCATGACCAGCGACGAATTTCGGATAGCCCATTTCTCAGCGGTTCGAACGAACCACGAGAGTGGAGGCCCGACCTCCCGGCTCATGATCGAGTCCATGTCATAGATGAGCGGTATCCCCCGCCGGCGGCGGATGTACGCCCCGATGAAGACCCCCTCCTCCACCGCGTGGATGCAGTCGAACCTGCCTTTTCGGGCCAATTTGACCGCCAGAGACGCCAGACTGAAGTCCATGAGCAGCTTCGCCGGGCTAAACCCAATGCCGACCGAGCGTATGAATGGAAGGCGACGACACCGGTGAATTTTTATTCCCGGACACTCCTCCGCCAAGCCGAATGGATAGGTCATCACATCCACAGAATGGCCGCCTTTTGCAAGGATCCGAGCCAGCCGGAGGTTAGCCAAGGAGGTTCCGCGCACCTCGACAAACGGCTGTGGGGCGATTAAGGCGATGCGCAAATTCTTCACTTCATCCCTTTACAATGCCATTGGCCCGTGCTAAACTGTTGGCGGACAAGACGGCTTCATCGGGTTGGGAGTCCCCCGTGACCCGTAAAAGGAGTACCTCCAAAAGCCGCGCAAACGAGTTTCTTGCCCTCAATCAAGCGAAGGGAATAGCTCTCCTTGAAAGTCGTTGAGATTCTGTTCTATGACAGAAATAGGGTGAAACTTGTCGTCGAAATGTCGGACCCCAACCGGTATTCGACGGAACATGCTCCCCATATCCCGCGCTTGCTCTTCAAGCTTTTTCCCCACCTTGCGAAACATCGCTGCGACAATGACAACGGGTATACTTTCAGGAAGGAATCCCGCGCCACCGAGATTCCCCATCTCTTCGAGCATTTGATCATCGAGCTTCAGGGCCAGGTCCAGAAGTCCCGAATTCTCAAGGGCGAGACCCAATGGAACTGGCGGATCGACCCCAGAGGGCGCTTCCACGTCTATGTGGATTATGAGAACGAAATGCTTGTACTGGGGGCGATACGCCTCGCGGAACGCATAATCAATGCCCTGGACAGCCGCCATGCCGACGATATCAACATCGAAGCCGAGATCGAAAAACTGAAAGAACTGGCGGAGATCGGCCGCCAGCTCTATTCTGCATCCTCACCTCCTGTGGAGGCGGAAGTCGTCGCCTCGCGAACTGCTACTCCGGCTGCCCTTTAGGCGGCAGCGATCTTGCGCTCCCACCACGCACCCCAACCAGTGCGATCTTCTTCCCCATGTCGGGATAGTAGTGCGAGTGATAGTAATAGCTGTCCACCATCTCCGGTTGAACGTCATTCAGCACGACCCCCAGGATGGTTGCGTTCGCCTTATTAAGCAAGTCGCGGACTTGGAGTTCCGCCCCTCGAGGCACCTGCTGCGCGCGAACGACCAACAGCACGCCGTCAACGATCCGAGAAAGCACGACGGCATCGGTGAATGCGACCGCCGACGGAGTATCCAGCAACACGTAATCGGCGTTCTCCGTCAGCTTCTGAAGAAGAGCCTTCATCCGCTGCGATCCCAGCAGCTCCGACGGATTGCTGGGAGTCGGCCCCGCGGGGATGACGAGCAAGTTCTCGACCTCCGTGCTGAGGATCACATCCTCCAGGTCCTTCTCGTTCGCAAGGATATTGCTCAGGCCTCGCTCGTTCTGGACCTTGAATATCCTATGGAGCGACGGGCGCCTCATGTCGCCGTCCACCAGCACGACTCGCTTGCCGTCCTGAGCCAGCGAAATCCCCAGATTGGCGACCGTACACGTGCCTCCCTGGCCGGGTTTCGCGGTCGCAACCATTATTGACTTCGCTCCGATTGCTTCGCTGCTCAGGAGCAGGTCGGTTCGCAGGAACCGGTATGCCTCCGAGATCGGCGAGAGCGGCTGAGTGTAGACCGCCCGAGCAAGGCCGGTATCGGTCGAATCGAGGCTCTTGGGAATGAGAGCGGTTACCGGAAGCCCCAGCAGCCGCTCGACATCGAGGTTCGTCCGAATCCGGTTGTCCAGCGAATCAAGCGTTATCGCGAGTCCTGCGGCCACGATCAGGCTCAAGACCGCTCCCAGGAACATGTATGCCCATCGGTTGACCCCTAGCGGGCCTACCGCCTCCACCGCTTCGTCAATCACGCGTATTGCGCCGGTCGCGGTGGTTTCCTTCTCATTCAGCCGAGCCTGGTTGAGTTGGGACTGGATGGTCTGGTAGGTGGCTTGGGCGGCAAGGAACTCCCCTTCCAGGCGTGCAAGATTCACGTCCATGCCGGGCTTCAATGCGCCGGATGCACGAGCGGCGGAAGCCTCCAACTGCCCTAACTGGGCGGCAAGGCCATCGCGGTCGGCAGCCAGGGTTGAGCGCTGCTGGAGCAAGGATTCGTAAACCGGGTTTCGCACGACCTGAGTGGTGGTTTTCAATTTTCCACGCTCGCCGTTGAGCTTCCTCCTAACCTCCTCGAGCGAGTCCTTCATTGCGACAACCTGCGGATGGACTTCCTCATACTTGGATCGCGCCTCATTGAGCTGGCGCGTGAGTTGGGCCAATTGGGTTTCAAGCTCCGTGACCATTGGAGTGTTCGAGGTGCCTTCGTAAACCGTTCTCGTCGGGCCTACAAGGAGCAGTTGCCTGTTCACCTCATTCAGCTTCGCCTGGGCATTGGCAAGGGCCGCCCTGGCGGAATCGCGCTGCGCGACGGCCTGCCTCATATCGGCAGACGCCGCGCTGGTGGCATCGGCGATCGAAGTGATTCGATTGTCGCGCTTGAATCCTTTCAGCTTCTCTGAGGTGCGGTCAACTTCCGAACCGGCGCGGGCAAGCTCCGACTCCAGGAACCGCCTGTTATCGCTCGCCTCCTGATGGCTGATCTCCTGATAAAAGTTGGCGAACACATGCGCGAGGGCGTTTACGGTCCGAACCGCCTCCTTCGGATGGGTGTCGGACACCTTGATCTCAATGATATCCGTGCCCATCTCCTGACGGCTGCGAGCGCCGGGATTCGGAGCCGTGCCCACTTCTACCCTGCCCAGAAGGGAATCGGGGTCCTCGTTCAGGTTGGCCACCTGGATGGTGCGTTCGGCTACCCGCCTGCTCTTGATGAGGCTGAGGAGGTTTGGAAGCTGACTATCCGTCTGCCTCTCCCCAAGCGCGCCGGCGATACTCGCGCCCGGTGACGGCAATATGGGCCGATACAGGGCGGTGTCCGAAGGCATTATCTGCACGGCGGCGCTGTAGTAGGGCTTCTCATTGAGCGTGCTGAGGTAAATGCTGGCCGATGTCACGCCAACCAGAGCCAATACCATCCATCGGCGGCGGCTGATGATGCGGTAGAATTCCCAGAACTTCACGGGGCTCCTCCTCTCACAAATCGCTATCTGCCGCGCGTAAGCAGCCACCCCAGGCTGACTGCCACGGAGAGCACTTTCATGAAGTCAGTTTTTTGTCCGGCTTCGGGCACGTATATGTTGTCCTGATCCTGAAGCTCGATATTCGGCGACTTGCCCGAATAAATGTCGCTCACCTTGGCCGTCAGAGTCTGGGTCTGACCGCCGGAAGACCTGAGGATGCGGACGTCATTGAGCTTCGCCTTCCCGCGGACTCCGCCGGCAACGGCAATGGCTTCTGTGATCGTCGTCTTTCCCTTGAGATCATACTTTGCCGGCAGGCCTACCGCGCCCTGTATGGTGTAAGTTCCCATCAGCTCCCTGGCGGCAATCATGATCACGTCGCCGGGCTTCAACTGGGGATTAGCGGCGACATCGCCGGAGGTGATTTTCGAATAATCTATTACGGTCGTGTCGGTGGAGCCTTCATGCCTGAGGGTGATATTATTCAAATCCGCAAGCGGAGTAGGCCCGCCTGCCGCCATGACTGCTTCTCGAACGGTCATGCCCTGAGTTAGCGGGCGAGGGCCTGCCTGGAGTACGGCCCCCAGCACCAGAATCGAGCCGATGGTACCTTCCGAGGAGGGAACAAAAATGGTGTCGCCCATGCTGACAGTGATATTCGTGCTTGCGTCACCGGAGAGCAGGAACTTGCTGAGATCAACGGTCGCCGAAGACTCCGAGCCCGGACGAGAGACTTTCACCTTAGACAAGTCGGCCGTGGGAGTGTAGCCGCCGGCAGCCATGATGGAATCAATGAGGCGAGCGCCATACGGCAGCGCAACGACGCCTGGATTCTTGACCTCCCCGGAAACGGTGACCTGCATCTTGCCGGCCTCCAGAAGCTCGACGGTCACCTGGGGATTCTTCATGAACCTCTTCAGTTGGGTGGTGATCTCCTGAGCGGCCTGCATGGTCGTCATACCTGTGACCTTAACATCGTTGATCAGGGGCAGAGTGATGCTTCCCTGAGGACTCACGATGACATGCCTGGTAAAGTCGGTTTCGCCGAGGACGATCAGGTTCAGGGTGTCGCCCGGCTTGATGAGATACTCATCGGCAGCGACAAAAGAATAGAATGACATGACGGCAATGACGGCGAATAATGTGAAGTACTTCATTCGATCTCCCTCCTCGAGAAACGGCGAAAATCCATGGAATCTTGGCGGTCATACGAAGTCATTTCCGGGTATACCCCACACCAGAACAGCTATAAACACGGGCCGGCATACTGGTCGGCGCTTTCCGGTAATATCTACGCTTGACGACCTGAGCTAAACCGGTTATAATAGATTTGTGAACGTTTACATTTCCGTGGATCTGGAGGGTATAGGCGGCATAGTTCATTGGGAACAATGCTCTCCGGGCACCAAGGAATATGACGATGCACGAGCGCTCATGACGGCAGAGGCGAATGCGGCCATTCAGGGAGCGTTCGACGGCGGTGCGACGGAAGTACTGGTAAACGACGCTCACAGCTCGATGCGGAACCTCCAGCCTCTCGAGCTTGATTCGAGGGTGCGTCTGGTGCGAGGAAGCATAAAGCCGCAGTCAATGATGGAGGGCATGAGTGAGTCCTTCGACGCGGCTTTCCTGATAGGCTGCCATGCGGGGGCCGGCTGCAACGGAGTGCTGAGCCATACGTACGATGGGATGGTCACCTCCGCGAGGTTGAACTCGTTGGCGGGCGGAGAAATCACGATTAATTCCGCGCTTGCCGGGTATTATGGGGTTCCGGTGGCAATGGTGACCGGTGATTCTGCAGCATGCCGGGAAGCGCTGGGAATACTCGGCGGAGTCGAGGCGGTTGCGGTCAAGGAGCCGATTTCGCGGTACTCCGCCAATTGCCTGAATCCGGCGATTGTCAGGGAGAGGATTCGGGCGGCGGCGATGGCGGCCGTGAGCCGGGCTTCCGAACTGGAGCCTTTCACGCTGGAGCCGCCGATAAGATTCGAAGTGGGGTTCGCTCACGTGGGATATGCGGATCGAGTCGCTTTCATGCCTGGAAGCGAAAGGCTCGATCCGGTGACGGTAGTGTTTGAATCGGAGGACTTTATCACGGCATATCGGGGATTCCTGACGATGCTCGTGCTCGCTGAGTCGGTAAAGTAGTCGGTAGGAGGATAAATGCAGGGCTTGGATCTGAAGCAGAAAATCGGCCAGATGTTGGTCTTCGGATGGCAGGGAGCTACCGAGGAAGAGAATTATACTGTTTCCGAGCATGGCAGGATACTTGTAGAGGAATTCCAGGTCGGCGGGATTGCGCTGTTCGCGCGCAACATCAATACGCCGGAGCAGGTCGCGGCCACCGTTAACCAGTTTCAATCGCTCTCCAAAATACCTTTGCTGGTAGTCGCGGACCAGGAAGGCGGCATGGTCGCCAGGTTCAAAGCCCCGTTCTCCGTTTTCCCGGGTAACATGGCGCTCGGCGCGACGGGATCGCTGGACTACTGCAAGCGAGCCGCCCAGGCAATCGCAAGGCAGCTGGCCGCCGTCGGAGTCAACGTCAATTTCGCCCCTTGCGTGGACGTGAATATCAACCCCGAAAACCCGATCATCGGAGTGAGATCGTTCGGCGAATCGCCCGAGATGGTCGCCCAGTTGGGCGCTGCCGCCATAGAGGGTTTCCAGACCGAGGGGATCATGGCGAGCGCGAAGCACTTCCCAGGCCATGGCGATACCTCGACCGACACCCATTTTTCGCTGCCGATCATCCCTTACGACAGGACGCGCCTGGATTCTGTCGAGCTTGTTCCGTTCCGAGCGGCCATCAGGATAGGCGTGGCATCGGTCATGACCTCGCACATCATCTTCCCGGCCCTCGATCCCGAGCTGCCGGCCACCCTCTCCGAAAGGATCATCAACGGCCTCCTGCGGCAGGAGATGGGCTATGAGGGCCTGGTCATCACCGACTGCCTGGAGATGAAGGCGATCGCGGACAACTACGGTGCTGCCAATTCGGCCGTTCTGGCGGTCAAGGCAGGGGCGGACATCCTCCTCGCCAGCCACAGGTTGGGATTCCAGCGTGATATGCTTGACGGCCTCCTGAAAGCGGTCGAGGCAGGGGAGATCCCCGAGTCGCGGATTGATGAGTCGGTCGCCCGGATACTCACAGCCAAGCGCATGTTCGACCTGGAGTCCCGGCGGACTGTTGATGTGGCTTCCATCAAGCAAGCGGTCGGGGATCCGATCATCATCGAACTGGAGCGGGAGATCGCTGAGAAGGCCGTCACCCTGGTGCGGAATGATGAGAATCTGCTTCCTCTGCGGCTGAGCGGTTCTGAGCAGATGGCGGTGGCGGGGATGCATCCGGCGACCGAGCTTTTCGCCTCGGCCATTCGAAAGCTCCATGCGAACACCCAGCACCTGCGGATCGAATCCACCCCCACCAAGGAGCAGCTCACGCGGCTCGATGCGATGGTTCAGGGGAGCAAGGTAGTGCTGATCACAACCTTCCCCAGAGAGCCGTTCACGACCGGGCTGGTAAATGAAGATGTTCAGGCCTCGCTCGTGAATCGGATCATGGATTTGGGAACCCCGGCGATAGTCGTTGCGGCCCGAGAGCCCTATGGGCTGAGATACTTCCCGAAGGCGAAGACGTGCATCGTGACCTACGGCTACCCCGAGGTTTCGATTCGAGCCGCGGTTGACCTGATCTTCGGCCTCGTTACGCCCTATGGGAAGCTCCCGGTCAGCGTCCCGGGCTACGCAGACTGCGGCGACGGGGCGTAAACTCAAGTTCGAAATCCGAAATTCGAAGCACGAAACAAATCCAAATGACCCAACGCCGAATCCTCAAACGGTCTGTTGGCTTGTATTCCCGTTTAGGTCATTGTCTTTTTGTGCTTTGAATTTGTTTCCAATTTCGAGTTTCGTGCTTCGAATTTACCACCCCGATGGCTTGCCAATTCCCCATGATTTGAGGTATAATCTCACCACACGGAGGGGTGCCAGAGCGGTTTATCGGAGCAGTCTTGAAAACTGTCGCGCAGCAATGCGCCGCGAGTTCGAATCTCGCCCCCTCCGCCATCCAGCACGCTAGAGACCGGAGACTGGAGACAGTAGACCGGTCTTTGTGCTGTCCGGGTCTGTGTAGGCTTGGTCCGCCTCCTCTATCAACGCAATGATCGCCCGCTCCGATTCTCTATATCGCCTTACGCTCTCCTCCACGGTGTGCGATATGTCTTGCCTGCGGTCCAGGATCCGCTGAGACACTGGCAGCCTGAGGAGCGTCTCCTCGTTAAACCTTGGGTGGTGCCCCCCTTCCTGTGATGCCGCCAACACCGCCTGCACCGGCTGTGATAGGAGAAAGCAAGCCAGGAATGCGATTGATAGCTCACCCACGGGACGCAGCACAAAGAACTCAGTGGAGCAGATGGTCTGCACGTCCTCAGCCCAGTTGTGTATGCCCGCATCCACCAAAGCGACTTGACGCAAGTACGGTCGGAGCCTCGAGATAATAACGTCACCCGGCTGAATAGCTTTCTTTGTGCTACCTATCTGGTGCGCTGGCACGGCCTCCTTCTTACAGACTACAACGCCTTCCCGCGCATCCGATGTGTCTAGGATAAGGTACCTCTGGGCCGTGCTCGTGGAAGCGTCAACCTTGCTCCCGCACAGAGTGATGATCTGGCCTAGCGACAACCCCCCTGTATCACTCGACTGGGATAGCAGGAACTCCCTGCGAGGGTCAAATCGTTCGGCCGCCAGAGTACAAAACTCGCCCAGCTCGCTCGGACGTTTGGCTACCCAGATTGCCATGTCTGCTCACCTCCATCAATAGACGGCACGTGGGAGAAGGTGTGGTAAGCCTCTACCATCTCTTCTAGGTCGTGATCAAGTCGGTCCCACATGGAATCCAAATGCCCCCGCCCCGGCCTGATCATATGTTGCCCCTTAGAATTCTTGCCGTCGCGCTCGCTAATGCCAAAGAAGATCGGTTGCTCCTGAACCGTTCTTACCCTAGGCTCGTTCTTCTGCAGGAACAGCACTTCTGCCTTTTGGTGGGTGTGCGGCAGGAATGTATTCCTCCCGAGGCCGACCACCGCCAGCACTCTGGTATTCTGTAGCAGCCACTTCCTCACGTACCCCCACGCGTCCGCCCCCAGCTTGTTATGGGGCAGGACAATAGCCATTCTCCCTCCAGGTCGGAGTAGCTGCACACATCTCTCTATGAACAGTACATCCCTTTCGACGGACAGCCTACCCTGACTTGACACGTATCCGTTAAGGAGGTGAGACTCCCTTACCTCACCTGCGAAAGGAGGGTTTGTTAGAACAACGTCAAAGCCCTTGTGGTGCCGCAACTGGCTTCTCGCAACGTCCTCGATGGTCAAGCTGGAGCCGTTTTCCGGTTCCTCCGTGCCCTCCCCAGCCAAGGCAAAAAGCCCAGCCATATCTGGCCGGAGCAGGCTATTCAAGCGAATCGCGTTTATCGAGGTGCCGCCTGTAAGCATGAATAGCGCCTTTGCTATCCGAACCGCTCGCGAATCAATATCGAATCCCCATAGCTTTGTCTTGCAGTATTCTGCGGATTCTTGCTCGGACATATCATGATGACAACGAATGTAGTTGAATGCGTGCATGAGGAAACCGCCGGATCCGCACGCAGGGTCGACCACTGTTTCGCCTTTATCTGGTTTGATCATTCGCACACAGAACTCAACGACATGTCGCGGAGTGAAGTACTGCCCCTTTGCGCCCTTTGCGCTCTTGGAAACGAGGAATTCAAAGAAATTGTCCATTACCTCAAGGCTGGAATCTGAGATCCTATGCTGTGCCAATACGTCCACGCATACCTGGAGGTGCTGAGGTGTCAACGCCGGCTCGAATGGGGGTCCAAGCACTCCAGGCCATGCCTGACCGGCTTCATTAAGCAAGCATGTGATCGCCCCATGTGTTGTTGCTTCATTGCTGTGTGAGTAAAAGCGTCGGCCCTTTCCACAACTCTCATCCCATAGTTTGGCGATCACCAGCTTGAAAACTTCCTCGAATTCGTCTTCCCCCGAGTTCGCCAAGACGAGTTCTTCCAGACGCACAAACAACGACTCCAAATCCCCCGGACGGTTGATATGTCTCTTAGCCATAGTTACCCCCTTTGAAGATTATCAAGAAATGCTGCCGTTGTCAAGTCACCCGTCACCAAGGCCGTAAATATACCAATTTGGGGTTTTTGTCACTATTGTGTGAAAATGTTTATGTGATACGGTTGCGGTGCAGCAACGTCCGCGTTACCAGGCACCGCCACTATACGGTGAACAAAGCGACTATGCCAGCAGCAAACAGACCGGAATACATGGAATTCGTAGCACGAATACGCTGTGTTCGAAAATCAAAGGGGGTAACGCAGGAAGAACTCTCTTTGCGGTTGGGCAAGCCGCAGTCGTTCGTGTCCAAGGTCGAAACGTGTGAGCGGCGACTTGACATTATTGAGGCAGCACACTGGTGCCTCGCTCTCGGGGTCACCCTTGACCAGGTTCTCCCTGCGCAGCTTCGGAAAGCAGTCGTGAAGTGTTTAGCTCAGTTAGAGAGAAGTGATAGATGAGTCTGGAGCGCACAAGAATATCTGCGGCCGAACTGGCTAAGTTACGAGGAGAACTCGACCCTCTAATAGGCACGCAGTTCAGTTCGATCCTAAGTCTGCCTGTCAAAGCTTTACAGGCGTTCGAACCTTCACAAGTGGGGACGATTGTGGGTTCACTGATGGACGCCCTTCTACCCTACCTTGAGAGTATCCCGCAGGTTGGTCTGACGAAGCATGAGGGGTTGATAGGCGAACGAGAGGGATATCCAGACTATAGACATGCTTCAGGATTTAGACTGGAACTGAAGCTTCTCTACAAAGACAACCCTGATCTCGAGATGAAAAGACCGCCTACACGTCGAGAACCTTCGGCACGTGTAACACAGAAAGTCACCGTGAAAAATGTAAACCCTGCGCTTGATGCGATGTTGCTTATTGCATATCAGCTTCAGCCTCAGGTCAATGATCCTGATTGTGTGAGTCCGACAATCATAGACCTCGAAGTGCTTTCTATGATAGAGTTGGTCGAGGCACGTGATAAGCGAATGGTTGAGTGTGGCGGACGGTGGTTCGGCAACTACGAAACCCCCACCATTCTGAGCAATGCCGGCAGAAGGAACCTTAATCGAGGCCAACCGCTTGACATTGACTCATACGGACGGAAGGAGTCAGAAGGCAAGGATTTTAGCGAAGATACCAACTTCGGCAAGCTCAAACGTATACCGCACCCTGTACTGCAGGCATTTCTGCGTAAACACCATTTTATAGTGAATGAACAGTCTGAGTGTCAGATCTAAAAAAGGCCCCCCTGCGGTGGGGCCGCTTTAGAAGCCAAGAAAAGCCTAACTATACCATGATTCCAGTGTTGTGCCTCAGGAGCGTGCCATGGATCCCAGACCTGATTTCGAACGATTGCTGACTGCCCTCACTTGCAAGGGGGAGCCGGACCGGGTGCCGCTGGTGGAGCTCGGGGTAAGCTGGGAGGTCATGGGCGGGTTTCTCGGCCGGAAGATATCCGGCTGGCCGGATATCGCCGAGTTCTATACCAAGGCCGACTATGACTACCTGAAGGTCACCCCGATGTACGACTTCAACCCCGAAAAGCGCACGCCCAAGGAAGGCATCCGGTCCAGTACCGGCAAGTTCAGCGCGAACACGGAGGACGACGTCAGCATCAAGTTCGCGACCGAGGGCTCGGGGATCATCACGACCTGGGAGGACTTCGAGACATACCCCTGGGTGGATCTGAAGGACGTGGATTACAGCGTCTTCGACCGAGCCAATGAGGTGCTGCCGCCGGGGATGAAGATCATCGGCCACCAGGCAGACATCTTCACCCAGCTTTGGGGGCTCATGGGCTTCGAGACGTTCTCATACGCGTCGGTCGAGGAGCCGGAGCTGGTCGAGCAGCTTACCAATAAGATCGGGGAGATTGTCTACGGCATGTTCGAAGTCATTGCCGAGCAGAAGAACGTCGGAGCGCTGTGGATTTCGGACGACATAGCCTACACCGAGGGACTGATGGTTTCGCCAGCATTCTTGCGCGAGCACATCTTCCCCTGGTATAAGAAGATAGGGAACTTAGCGCGCGATTTGGGCGTCCCATATATGTATCATTCCGACGGCGATCTTTGGCAGGTTATGCCCGATTTGATTGACGATATCGGCTTCAACGCACTCCATCCCATCGAACCGAAAGGCATGGAGATAGGCGAGTTGAAGCGCAAGATCGGGGATAGAGTGTGCTTGATCGGCAATATTGACTTAGGGTATACTCTCACTCGGGGGACGCCTGCCGAAGTCGAGGAAGAGGTCAAACAACGGATAAGGGAGATCGGCCCGGGCGGCGGATATTGCGTCGGCTCCAGCAACTCGATCCCCAATTATGTGCCTGTGGAGAACTACCGCGCGATGGTGGAATCCACGCTCAAGTATGGCGCTTATCCAATAAGTGTGTAATGGAGAATCAGCGATGAAAAAGTACCTTCCATCTTTGGCAATCTTGACCGTCATGGGCGTGATCATCGCCGGATGCGGCGGTGGCGGAGGTGGAGGAGGCGGCGGTACTACCGGCGTATTGGTAAGTCTATTGCCGAGCACTGCCTCTATTCAGCCCAGCAAGTCCGTCGTCCTGACGGCAAGCATCGCCGGCGCGTCCAATCCTGCCCTCACGTGGACCCACGTCGGCGGCACCTTGATGGTCCTTGACAACGTGGCGACATTCATCGCCCCGGCCACGGCTGGCACGTATAGCGTGACGGCAACCAGCAAGGAGGATAGCTCCAAGAGCGCCACCGCTCAGATAGTGGTCAGCAACAGCGCGCCGGGAGGGAGCGTTACGGTGACCATTACGCCTGCGGATATCGAGTTGTCGCCGGGCGATTTCATTGACCTCACAGCGACGGTCAGCGGCAGCACCAACAAGGCGGTCACGTGGGCCAAAAGCGGAGGTTCGCTCTCGGTCACGAGCAGCACGACAGCGAGATTCACGGCGCCGTCCACTGAGAACACATACACCGTGACGGCAACGAGCGTCGCCGACCCGAGCGCCAATACATCCATTCAGATTCTGGTAACCAGCGATGCGCCTCCGCCTCCGCCGGTACTCCAGTAGAATTTCAAATTTCAGATTGCAGATTTCAAATTGAAGGGAGGCCAAACCGCCTCCCTTTTTCGTTTATCGAGTATCTAGTATCGAGTATCAAGCATCCAGCAAGTATGCTATAATACCTCAGCCGTTTGCTATCTCCACTTCGGAGGAATCTCATGCTTATTCGTGTTGATTCGAGTGCCATATTGGGTGTGGATGCTTACATCGTCGAGGTGGAGGTTGATGTCTCCAATGCGAAGGAAGACTCGTTCACCATAGTCGGCCTCCCCGACGCCGCCATCCAGGAATCTAAAGAGCGGGTTCGGGCCGCGATTCGGAATACCGGCTATCACTTCCCATTCGGGAAGCGAATAACCATCAATCTCGCGCCGGCCGACATCAAGAAGGTCGGGCCGATCTACGACCTCCCGATCGCGGTCGGGATTCTCGCTGCGAGCGGCCAGGCCCCGACCGACCTCCTGCCGGATATGATGATCCTCGGCGAACTCTCGCTGGATGGTAATGTCCGCTCGGTGCATGGGGTTCTTCCGATGGCCATTGCTGCCCGGCAGGTCGGAAAGAAGTACCTCATCGTCCCGGAGGCGAATACTCGCGAGGCGGCGGTCGTGGAGGGCATCGGCGTGTACCCGGTCGAGTCCCTGACCGACGTCCTCAAACTCATGGAAAACATCCGGTCCGCCGAGCCGGTGAAACTGGCTCAGGAAGACTTCGCGCTCGATCAGCCGACGTTCGATGTTGATTTCGCCGACGTGAAGGGCCAGGAGCACGTCAAGCGGGCGCTGGAGATAGCCGCCGCCGGGGGGCATAATATCATTATGATCGGCCCGCCGGGAAGCGGGAAGACGATGCTTGCCCGGCGCATGCCGACCATTCTGCCGCCACTCAGCCTGGAGGAGGCGCTGGAGACGACGAAGCTCTACAGCGTCAGCGGGCGGCTGGCATTGGGCACGGCGCTCATCACCCACAGGCCGTTTCGCTCGCCGCATCACACGACCTCGAACTCCGGCCTGAGCGGCGGAACGACTCACCTGCGGCCGGGGGAAGTCAGCCTCGCGCACAATGGCATCCTCTTCCTGGACGAGTTCCCTGAGTTCCATCGGGACGTGCTGGAGATCCTCCGCCAACCGCTGGAGGACGGGCATGTGACCATCAGCCGGGCAAGCGGCTCGCT
>Ga0307377_10005249_pt1 | contig 13930 bp, 12 predicted proteins | sample TR3MG_FD_202535 | JGI IMG/M metagenome (GOLD analysis project Ga0307377, IMG submission 202535) | Soil microbial communities from Risofladan, Vaasa, Finland - TR-3 | ecosystem: Environmental > Terrestrial > Soil > Coastal area > Acid sulfate soil | place: Finland: Risofladan, Vaasa | collected... | reverse complement strand
TGATGATCAGGATTTTGGCATCCGGTTTTTGTTTCAGAATGTCGGCCGACACTTCCGCGCCATTCTTCAAAGGCATCCTCAGATCGCACAGAATAAGGTCAAACGGCTCCGAAACCGCACGCAACGCGCCCTCGGAAGGATTCATGCACGGGGTGATTTCGTAGCCCAGGTCCTCAAGTATGGTGGTGACCGCATCAAGCACCATCTCTTCGTCGTCGATGATTAACACTCGTTTTGCCATTTCCACGGCTCCTGTTCCGGCAACTCGTTTCAACAAATCCGTTGAAAAGACTCGTTCGCAGGTGAACTCATGCGAAACGAAAAAATCTCGAATTTCATTAAGATATCTTTATAGTGCACCAAATTCGAGGAAAATTCAAGAGTATTCGGAGAGCATGAGGCGCACTGACAAGAGCATAGCCCGCGGACTGCATGAATCCAACCGAAAAAACCGGAGGCTCAGACGCGCGAGTCCCTGACCTCGCTGGGACTACCGGCGGGGAGCTCGTTCACCGAACTAAACACCGGAATCCCAAGTTCATTCGCGCGCCGGACGTCCCCGTCGGCACCCTTTGAGGCCCCCGGCATTCTCAGAACTGCATCACACCTGTCGATGATCCGGTCTGCAACCGGATACCCGTACACGTCCCACACTTCATCTCCCACGCGTCTCGAGCCTGCCGCTCGAATAAGCGGCAGAGCGAGCCATTCGCCGATAATCGGCAGATGACCGCGATTCCACAACTCAAGCGCAACCGCCTCGAGACGATCCAGATTCTCCCGCATTCGCTGAGGATCGTCATCCGTACCGCTCCGGTACGGCCCGGCAATCAGGACCATCAATGATTTGCTCATGCAATTCTCCTCCATAACGACGATTAATGGCGTAGTTTCCCGCCATTTCGTGTAGTTTCGTGCATTATACAGCATTTTCTCTCAAGTTCAACCAGTAATCCGCGTGTTTTCCCGCATGCTGCATTGCGACGCTTTCGTCCATCGAGGAACGCGTCTATAATGAATCACCACGGAGACGCGCCGCCTGGACCGACGCGCTCTCTTCGATGATTGCCTGCTGCCGAAGACTATTGCAGCCACACCGGGCGCCGGAATCGTCATGACCAAACAGGCCGCTGCAAGCGTGAAACTGACGCGACCAAGCTGAAGATCCGGGAACGAGGAAAGGAGTTCTTCATGACTTCCGAAGTGAATGACGCCGCGCACGACCTCTCACGAATCGCCATCGAGTTCTCGGATGAACCGATCACCTTCGGCGGATTCGAGATGGAATATTACGGCGGGATAGACAAATGAGAACAGTTGGACTGATCGGCGGGATGAGTTGGGAATCCACAACCACCTATTACACCCTCATAAACAGAGGAATAAACTCAGCTCTCGGGAAGAGTCACTCAGCGAAAATACTGCTCTACTCATTCGATTTTCAAAAGATCGAAGAACTGCAGTTAGCCGGTGATTGGTTGACTCTGAAGAAGAGAATCATCGGCGCCGGACAAATTCTCAAGCGCGCGGGCGCCGATCTCATTGTGCTCTGCACCAACACGATGCACAAAGTTGCCGGTGATTTCGAGAAGCAGGTCGGGATACCGCTCATACACATAGCAGATGCGGTCGGTCAGACTGTCGGAGAACAGGGAAGCAAAACGATTGGACTTCTGGGGACTACCTTTACAATGGAAGAACGCTTCTACAAAGAGATCCTCGAGGAGCAGTACCAACTTACAGTCGTGATCCCGGAAAAAGTTGATCGGGAGGCTGTCAACTCGATCATCTACAATGAGCTGGTCAGAGGAATTGTCAGTGAAACGTCAAGAGACAGGTACTATGATATCATGGACAAGCTCATCGACCAGGGCGCACAGGGGATAATTCTTGGGTGCACCGAAATTGGATTGCTGATAACAACGTACAAAGCTCCACTGATTGATTCAACGATAGTTCATGCAAGAGCGGCGGTGGAAAGAATGCTGAAGTAGAGGTGCAGTCCTTATGAACTCATCGATGAAGTACTTCTGTCGCTACATTGAGCGAAGGCCATAGCAAGTGAACCGCCGCGATCACGGAATGAACGGTCAAACGTCACCGAGTGGATCCCTGTTTCCCTATCATTACAAAGGTGGTCAACTGCATTGTCTGAAGTATGGCGGCTTTCATAATGACGAGACAGCTCTCTTCGGCAGAATCGACGAAGAAGAGGAGTTCTTCATCTCCTCGAAACGAAAATCAAATACATGGATCGATTTTTACGAAACGAATGTATCCCGAAAAGTCATCCGGAAGCTGGTGGACAACATCACGCACATATCACCCCAGGTTCGTCGATTGGCGCTGGTCGGAGACTTCACCATCATTCGAAAGCTCGTCGTGAATGATCGACTGAGGCGCGCAGGAGTTGGTGAAGAGACGGCAGTGAGATTTTTCAGTGATCCTGAAGTAGCGAAGACCTGGATAGTCACAGGAGTTCCCAACAGATGAATAAAGGCAGGGTACGACCCATCCTTGAAGAACTCCTCCTCTATTCAGGGCAATTTGGTCTCTTCTACATCCTGATGCAGCTGATTATTGAGAAGGCAGCGTTCTTTACGAATGCCGGTCACCTCGGACTCCTCATTTCACTGGGAATCCAGGCTACACTTCTCTCATTGTACGGAAACAGGAGGCCGCTTCGCCTTCTGTTTTCGTTTATTGTGCCTGTCGTCTATAGTGCGCTGGAACTCTCTGAAGGGCGCATCTTTCTCCTGAACGCAGCGCACATAGGCTTCTGGATCTATGCAATCCTTTCCGCACTCTTCATGATTGCCAGAGGAAGCGGCACCGAACGACTTTCCCGGGTTACCGAAACGCTGCTGGTCGTTATCAACATCCTGCTCTTTCTATTTCTCTATTTCTATTTTGATACATGGAAGGACATCAAGAACAACGAGTTTCTGACCATACTTGTGATCTTCAGATATCTCCCGACCTTTCTCCTGGACCCTACTCACTGGTATATTATAATCGGCGGCGGACTCCTGGCTGTTACGATTTCCCTCGGCCGATTCGAGGTAGCCAAACTCAAAGACAGGATCTACGCGCTGTTCGGCAAATATGTCGATCAGAACGTACGAGACAAGATTGTCAATGAAGGCCAGATCGTCGCAAAGAAACAGAACCTGTGCATCCTGTTCTCCGATATTGTGGATTTCACTCAACTGTGTGAAACCTATGATGCGAGTTCGATTGCCCGGATGCTGAGTATCTACTTCGAATACTGGAACAGTAAAGTAAAGAAACACAATGGCACAATAGATAAGTACATTGGCGACGCGATAATGGTGATCTTTGGACTGGATAACGGCAAGAACGCATGTGACCTTGCAGTCATGTGTGCAATCGAGATGCAGAACGAACAGAACAACTTCTTCGAGGAACTCAGAGCGAGGGGACTTCCGGTCCCAAAAGGGTACGGAGTCGGATGTCATTTCGGCGAGTTGATTGTCGGGGACATTGGAAGCGAGGACAGGAAGAACTTCACGGTTATTGGTGACACCGTGAATATCGCATCCCGGCTCGAATCTGCTACTCGCAAAGTGAACAGCAAAATAGTAATCTCGAACAAAGTCTATATCGCGCTCGATACTGAACTGAAACAACTTTTCGGAAGCATCGGACAGATCGAATTGAAGGGACGAAGTGAACCGCTCCCTGCCTGGGGGATCATGGACGTTACTCCTGCGGGCGAATCATAAATCAGTCGCTCGCACATATCTCCTTTAGCGTACGGGACAACGACAACCTTTAGTTCTATACAAGCAAACTTGATTTTGTCCCCATCGAATGTACGCATCGATATCGAACAGATTCCCTCGACTGGACATCAGATCACTTTCCTAACCTTGACCTCATGTTCATAATCCATTAGGGTTATATCAAGTCTACACACCATGGTATTTCATCTACGGCGATGTCAACGCTGGTCGTATTTCACACCGGTGCATCAATCATCAAAGGAGAATCTATGTCGGAAGGAAATATCCCATTTCCGAAAGCTCCATTCAAACTCAGACCGAAGCTTCTGATAATTATCATTGTGGCGTTTGGAGTTCTCGTAGTCGCGGGAGGCAGCTTTTTCGTAGTCGATCAGACCGAAGCGGCGGTTGTCCTGAGACTTGGAAAATACAACCGTACGGTCGGTCCGGGGCTACAGTGGAAAATGCCACTGGGGCTTGAAAGCAACTATAACGTTCCAACGCAGGTAATCCAGACTATGGCGTTTGGTTTCCGGACCGAACGCCCAGGTGTAACCACAGTCTACTCAAAAGTCGATTACCCTGAGGAATCCACAATGCTTACCGGCGACCTGAACATCGTTGACGTTGAATGGATAGTCCAGTACCGGATAACCGACCCCCGCGGGTGGCTCTTTCATGTCGACAACCAGCAGAAGACTCTCCGCGACATATCTCAATCGGTCATCAACACGCTGGTCGGCGATCGCGCGATTCTTGATGTCATGGGAGAGCAGCGGGCAAGTATCGAGTTCCAGGGGCAAGAGGAGATGAACAAGATCTTCAGCTCTTACGGCCTCGGTCTGACGATAACGACTGTCAAACTGAGAAACATCATACCGCCGACTGGAACCGTCAAGGACGCGTTCGAAGACGTGAACCGCGCGGTCCAGGATATGAACCGCCTGATAAACGAAGGCAAGGAAGCGTTCAACACACAGATCCCCAAGGCGCGCGGCGAGGCAGAACAGGTGATTCAGCAGGCACGCGGCTACGCTTCCGAGCGGGTCAACAGGTCGAACGGTGATGTTGCCAGGTTCCGCGACGTCCTCAATGAATACAATGCAGAGCCAGGAACCACCAGAACCCGTCTCTACTATGAAATGGTCGAGGCAATCTTCCAGGACAAGAAGGGTGAGAATCTCATCGACCGTGCCCTGGGCAACTTCATTCCGTTGCTCAACATGCAGAGCGGAAGCAGAGCGTCCGCTCCCGCGGCGGCAGGAGGGACACCGTGAAAAAGATCGTCATAATTCTCGTCGTAATCGGTGCGGTACTCATTGCATTTCTCGCGCTCGGCCCCTTCTACGTCGTGAACGAGGGCGAACAGGCCGTGGTTATTCGATTTGGGCAGATTGTTGCATCGACTGAACGGCCCGGTCTTCACCTGAAGAGTCCACTTATCGACAACGTGGCGAAATACTCGTCAAAGATACTCTCCTGGGATGGAGATCCAAGTCTCATTCCGACCGCGGAGAACCAGTTCATCTGGGTAGACGCCACTGCACGATGGAAGATTTCGGACCCGGTGCAGTTCTACGGCAGACTGAAGACCATGACTCAGGCGTACTCGCGACTCGACGACATCATCGAAAGTACCATCAAGACGGTGATATCCCGAAGCCCTTTGCGTGAGGCCGTCAGAAATACGAATATCATCAATCAGATAAACAGATCGGCTCTTCCGACAGGAACAACGGGTCAGGACCTTGAAGGAATCGAGGAACTCGCAAGTCTCACGACGACCGACCAGAAACAGCCGGAAATCCTGAAGGGGCGACGCGCTCTATCCAATGAGATGCTTGATGCGGCAAAGAAGCTCACCCCGGAGTTTGGTATCGAGCTGATCGATATCGTGATCCGTCAAATCCGGTACAGCGATGAATTGACCGAAAGCGTCTACAGCCGCATGGTTGCTGAACGAAAACAGATCGCTGAGGCATACCGGTCATACGGCGAAGGCCGAAAACGACGCTGGCTCGGTCAGATGGAGAATGAGAAGCGCGCAATACTCTCGGAAGCGTACTCCACTTCTGAAGAGATTCGGGGTCTTGCGGACGCTAAGGCCGCACAGATCTATTCGAGCGCATACAGCCGCTCACCCGGATTCTTCGAGTTCTGGATAGCAATGGAATCGTATCGAAAGACCATGCCACAATTCAACAAGACTCTTTCGACGGAGATGGATTACTTCAAATACCTGTACAGTCCGACCGGCAGGTGAATATGGGACGAACGGGAGCTATTCACTCCCGTTCGCACCCCGAAATGACTCCCTCAGGACTCCTCCCGCAAGGCCAGCAGACTCACGCCTTGATCTCTTCGAGAAGGAACACCATAGCCTGCTTTGCGCCTATTGTAACCGGGAATTCGATTTCGGTGCCGTACTGACGAAACGAGCTGAGACTTCCTGAGATGATCTCTTCGACGCTCACAATCTTCAGCCCACCGCACTCCACTAATAGTCTCCCCTTCACCTGGCGCTCTCCCGGATTGACAAGATAGACAACCCGGCTATTGCCGCGCGCGTGCACGGCAACAGTTACACCGGAGGCGCTGCTTGACTTCAGCCGTGCAGCCGGACGGAGCCGAGCGAAGTCCGCGATCCGCAGAATGAGCGTTCTCAACCCGCTCTCCGGTCTTGCGAAATAGCTCCCGCCGAGCGGTACGGCGGAGAGGAGTGCCCTCCCCGCTCCGAACCTGTTGTCGATCAGTGCCGGAGATCCATTATCGGGAAAGCGACCGATCACTTTGGCGCCCGGAAGCGGCTCGATCTCGTCGCGAAAGTAGCGGCCGGCAAAGCTGAGCGGCCCGGGTTCACCGGTGACATTGACCCGATAGCTCCCATCGGTTGCCGTCCAGTCAACTCTCGCTGCACCGAAAATCCTGGCCAAACCTGCACCTGGTGCCGTGCGATAGGCAAAATCATGCTCATCCATCATTGCAGTTCGCGCATCTGCTACCAGAACCCCGCCCCGCTCTACCCAGTCCGCAAGCAGCGCGCCAATCTCCTGACGCACGACAATCTGGAACGGAAGGAAGAGCAGCTTGTATTGATCGAGCTGTTCACGTGTGAGTCCGCGGTCCATCCGCAGCAAGTCAGGTGTCAGGTTTGCCTCATCGAGCAGTCTAAACAATCCGGCGTTACTCTCGTACATGAAGTTGCGGGTCAGGGGCTCTACCGGCTGCTCCATCGATTTGAGAAGTCCAACCATGTCGAGCAGGATTCCTGCTCCGCTTCGCAGGAGCTGTGCCTCGTACAGCAGTGTCCCGTGCCGGGCAAAGACCGAACCGAGCGTTGCCACCCCTGACGCGCGTTCGCCGAGCTTTCCGTCAAGTCTGCGGAGCCCCCGTCCCCCCATCTGGCGTCCACGGGTGAACGGTTCCCATTTCCAGTAGATCATTCCCTTGCAGTTGTTTGCGAGCGCCGTCAGCGCAAGCAGTTCAACCTCCTTTCCTGAAACGTATCCGTTGAGTGCGAGCGCATTCTGTGTGCAGGTATACAGTTCAGTAAGAATGAACGGACGCACCCCGGCCGCCGACCTCACGGTCGAGAATACGAGGTTGTGCAGCCACCATGGGTATGGCTCGAGGTTGTGCAGGCGTTCCCAGGCGTCGGGATAGTAGGAGATTCCAACGATCTCCTCCCGTTCCGCGATTGGCCATTGGTCGATACTGAAACCTCCGATCGCCGAAAAGTCCGCCCAGTGGGTGCCCACCGGATTTGCGTTGACCGGATGATGTTGATCGAAGTTTCGCAGCGACGATGTCAAACGGTCGAGCAGCATGCCGGCAAGTTCACCGTGAAAGAGGAGCCAGTCGATGCGCGGCATCGAAGAACTCCAGTCTTCAGTAAGAAACGGTGAAACCTCATCCCAGCTGCTGTACTCCACGCCCCATGAGCGTCTGAGTCCCGCGAGATCCTGGTACCGGTTTTTGAGCCATAGGTGAAATTGTTCAATGACATGAGGAGCGTGTGAGCTGTAGTGCGGTTCGTTCCAGATGTTGTAGAAACTCAAGGCCGGATCATCCCGGTACCGTTCGACCACCTGGCAGATGTAGCGTTCAACAAGCGGATAAACACGAGGGTCTGCGAAATCGACATTGCTCCGATTATTCTTGCCACCATCGTCACGATTGTGCAGTTCCCACAGTTCGGGGATCTTCTTCAGCTCCCAGATCGGGATATGTGAAAAGCACTGCTCCTCCTTCAGGATAAGCGGCACAAACTTCATGCCGGCTTCGCGGATCCGCCCGACCAGATAGTCGCTGCGCGTCCATTCAAGTTCTCTGGTTTCCGGATTCCACTTTCCCATGGGAAAGATCAGCACATGATTTATCCCGCATTCACGCATTGCAGCGATGTCTCCATCGACCTGGGCGAAGTAGTCGTTATCGGAGGCAAACTCCTCATCAAAAAGGTTGTACACGGTACCGAGTACCATTGAATCAAGCATCAGCCAGACCTCCCTGAGCGAAGCCGAGTATAGTTCGATCACTCACGACGCGGCAACCATAGCGCTGCCCGATTCGCACATGTCTTGAAAAGAGTCACCGCTTCAGCCACGATGCAATCGAAGGAGAAGACAGGTTGGACAAGTGGAACCCCGCAAGCTATCTGAAGTTTGAATATGAACGGACATTGCCATCCCGCGACCTGGCAGCGCATGTCCGGGTTGAAGACGCGCGGAATATCATCGACATCGGCTGCGGACCGGGAAACAGCACAAAGGTTCTGCAGGATACCTGGCCTCGTGCGCGAATCCTGGGGCTCGACAGCTCAGTACAGATGATTGCAAAGGCGCGGTCGACCTACCCCGATCGGGAATGGATAGTTGACGATGCGCAGAGCTGGCGTTCGGACGAACAATTTGATGTGGTCTTCTCCAATGCGGCGCTCCAGTGGATGGCTGATCAGGTACAGGTATTGAAGAATCTTTTCCGTCACCTGAACGACGGAGGGGCGCTCGCAGTGCAGGTTCCCATGATCGGTGACTCGCCACTTCACCGGGCACTCGCTACAGTGTCACAATACGCCGAGTGGGAGAAAATCCTGAGCGGTGCGGGGCTGAGCCGGACTCACTACGATGAATCCTTCTACTACAACCACCTGGCAACGATGACGCCCCGTATTGAAATGTGGATAACCACCTATCTGCACGTCATGGAAAGTCACCAGGAGATCATCGACTGGTATTCGAGCACCGGCATGAGACCCTTTCTCGAGCGAATCGGAGATGATGAGCAGCGCAGAAAATTCGCGAATCAGGTACTCGAAGTCTGCAAACCCGAATACCCGATTCAGCAGAATGGCATGGTCATGTTTCCGTTCAAAAGGCTCTTTTTCGTTGCCTGGAAGGAAGCATGGATCAGGCGGTGATCCTGTCCACTTCGGCAATCTCTTCGGCGCTGAGCTTCCACGCAGCCGCATTCGCGTTCTGTTCCACCTGTTCGGGTTTCGTCGCACCGGCAATGATGCTCGACACCGTCGGCCTGACGGCGAGCCAGGAGAACGCAAGATCAAGAAGCGTTCGCCCGCGTGTCGACACGAACTTGCTCAGTTCGTCGACTATGTGCCAGTTCTTCTCGGTGAGGTACTTGTCGGCGTAGGCCTTTGTACCGGTGATCCGGGCGCCCTCGGGCATCGGTTCTCCCTTTTTATACTTTCCGGTTAGCAAGCCGCACGCGAGCGGGAAATAGGGTAAGAGTCCCATGCCGTAGGAGCCGGCAACCGGGATCAGTTCCCGCTCGATGTCCCGGACAACGAGGCTGTATTCGTCCTGAAAGGAGATGAACTGAGTCCGGTTCGCATGTCGTGCAGTAAGCTGTGCCTCGACTACCTGCCAGGTCGCAAAATTCGAGCATCCGATATACCGAACTTTTCCTGCCCGCACCAGATCATCGAGCGCACCAAGCGTCTCCTCGATCGGCGTCTTCGCATCAGATTCGTGAAGTTGATACAGATCTATCCACTCGGTACCAAGGCGCTTCAGGCTCGCCTCCACCGCGGACACGATGTACCGTCGCGAAGTGCCGGAAAGCCGCCCCGAATCATCCATCGGTTTGGCGACCTTTGTCGCAATTACCGCATCCGCCCGTCTGTTTCCCAGCGCCCTGCCCAGAAACTCTTCGGAAATGCCGCGCGTGTACACATCCGCCGTGTCGAAAAGATTGATGCCGACATCAAGCGCCTTGTGCACTACGCTGCGGGTCTGATCGAAATCGATACGACCGCCAAAATTGTTGCATCCAAGACCTACAAGAGATACCGCGAGCCCGGAATTGCCCAACCGCCTTTTTTCCACTGTTGAAACCTCACTTTGGTCCGATTTGTCTCTGAATATACGCATGCATTTCCGCGAAATCCAGCCGCCGCCATTCCAAACGGCAGAGCCTCCCTCACGTTACGTTCCTCTGCCCCCGTTCCCTGCTTCCCGACCGCCTGATGCCGATGAACGCGAGTGATGCCCCGGATAGCGCAACGAGTGCGGCAGAAGCGTGCCAGCTATTCTGCATGAGCAGCCGCACCAGTGCGTACGATATTGCGAGCGACCCGATTGGTGAAAGGATCCATACCGCCACCGTTCGTGCAACCATCTCCGTGTCCCAGAGCCGAGCTTCGCGCCGGGCGACGCCGATTCCGAAGATCGAGAGGGTCGTTGCCTGGGTAAGTGGCACAGGAAGGCCCAGGAACGACGCTATGACAACGAGAGTTCCGCTCGTAAACGAAATGACACATCCGTCGACCAGCGAGAGACGCGTGATCTTCTTTCCATTCGTTTCAAGTACCCGCCGTCCCAGGGTGATTGCGCCGAGTGCGATGAACGCTGCGCCGAACCAGATTCCCGTGCGTGCACCGATTGCCCCCGCCGCGACGATTGGTCCAACCGCGTTTGCAACATGGTTCATTCCTGCAGAGAACGCCTCATAGGCACCGCCGACGACGAGGATAATCGCCATGAGACGGTATGCGCGAATCGGGCGTCGCGAACGCTCAAGTCGTCTCTCCACAGCCGGCGATGCCCTTCCTGCCAGATAGGAGATGAGAAAGGCTACAGCCGGAAGCACAAACCACGCAGCCACGATTGTGACGAGGTGTCGCACATGAATAGCATGAAGTGCGATGCCGACCCCGATGAGCGACCCGACTGTCACCTCGCTTGTCGAAAGCGGTATTCCCGCGATGTTCGCAAACAGGAGCGTGATGCAGGCAGAAGCGAGGACGATCGTCGCGACCTCAATCGACACAACGTCTGTCGGAACGATCCCGGAAGTGATTGTGCTCATGACCGGGAGTCCACCGACAATGGCGCCTGCGAGCGAACTGCCCGCTACAAGCGCGACAGCGACCAGTGGACTCCGGACCGCTCCGGCTCCATATGCGGATCCCATCGATGCGGCTGTCCCGCTTGCACCGATGTTCATCGCGAAAAAGCATGCGGTTCCCAGAGCGATGATGTACCAGATCGCGTTGCCCCCAATTAATATAACTAACTCAAGTGAGTTAGTTATATTAATAGTCTACTGTTCCTGTTTGTGCAAGCGGGTCGGTGGGGTCAGACTTCAATCAGTGCCGCGCGATTGTGGAATGAGAAAGGAGATCGTTACGGTGGTGCCTCTTCCCGCTTCACTACTCACATCGAGCCTGCCATCGTAGTTTTCGAGAATTCGGCGGACGCTGTTCAGACCGATTCCGTGTGAGTCTTTCATGGCGGGATCCGGTTGACTTACCCATCGATTCACCTGCTTCAGACGCCTTTCGCTCATACCGGTGCCGGTATCAGAGACACGTATGGAGATGCGGTCGCGTTCCCTTCCGGCGGATTGAAGATCTGCACTAATTGTTATGGACCCACTGTCGGTATAGCGCAGAGCATTGTCCATAACGTTTCGCAGTGCGCGCGACATGTCAGCGGTGGGGAGATTCGCATAAAGAGTCTCGTCCCCGGGGCTACAGATAAGGTCAATCCCTTTCCTTGCCGCGACGTCAATATACGGCGCCACAATCCGGTCAAGAAAATCGGATATCAGCATTCGGTGAAACTGCTGTTCGGGTTTTGCCGAAGTGGTCACGGAGTCGAGATAGTTCTGGACCATTTCACTCAGCGCACGATTTGCCTGATCCATCAGCCGGACATAGTGCTCCTGCTTCACCGTGAGTTCGGTTTCCAGCAACAACGCAGGTATGTTTCTCATGCCGGTCAGTGGAGACCGCATATCGTGACTGAACTCTGCGAATCGTTCGACAGTCGCGGCGTAACTATCCTGCGTCGATCGATTCAGCTGCTCGAGCTGAGCGTTGAGAATTCCCCTGGCTTCGCTCATGCGTTCGAGGGTCAGCACAAAGTGCCGGGTAATCTTTGCGATTGCAAATCCAAACGCGTAGAGGACAAGGAAGTCCATCGGTATCCCGGGGAAACCAAGAGCAAGTTGTCCGGTATAGGCCGACCAGAACAGGGTGAACCCGACTGCGACAGCAAGGGACAAGACAATCTGATACTGCCGCTCCGCATAGAGGCCCATCAATATGATGGCGAACGACAGAATAATCCGTACGAGCATCATCCGGCTGTCCGCCATCGTGGTTCCATTGAGAACCTGCAGAACGAGCGACCCGATCTCGATTACGGTACCGCCGAATATTATGAGATTTGTGGCAGCTTCTCTTCGTCCGGACTTGAGGAACGCCAATCCGGCAAAAAGGTCAACAGCAATTGCGAAATTGCCACAGACGAGGATGATGTCATGCTCGAACACATTCGCAATTGCATATACGACGACAATCGGCACGATAAGCAAAAGAAAGCGGACAAGCACAATGTCGCGCAGGTGGGTCGATGAAAATGCGCGATCTCCCGCATACCCCAGAATCCACTCTTCAATGCGGCCAATCGCGGCTGCAATAGAACGCATATTCCCCCCGTTCCTCATACCACTCAGTTCACATCAGCGATGCGATCAGCAGGAAAACGAACATGGAAACAGGCCCCGCTGTCCGAGGTCACCGTAAGAGTTCCGTTTATCTGTCGAACCAGCGAATGAACTATGGAAAGACCGAGCGACTGAACCTCCGTCGCTTCGATGATATTCGATATACCCCTGCCGTTGTCGGAAACGCTGAACTCGAAGCTGTCGTTTATGCACCGTCGAAATGTGATGCGTACTTCGTCGGCGGTACCGTGGGGGAACGCATGTCTGAATGCGTTCGTGATGAGCTCATTCAGTATGAGCCCTGTCGGCACCGATAGCCCAACATCAAGCATGATATTCTCAAGATCGGTAACAATCCGGACAGAGGAGGAAGCGTCGTACCGGCTGGCAAGACTCTTCGCAAGCGGCAGAACGTAACTCCTGATGTCAATTCTGCCAAAATCCCCGGATTTGTAAACCTCCTCGTGAACTGCGGCTATCGCCATTACCCGATCACGACTGTACTCGAACGCCTTGACCGCATCACCGGGAGTCCGGATGAGCGAAGTCTGTATGTTGAGCAGACTTGAGATGACATTCAGATTATTCCTGACGCGATGGTGGATCTCCTGGATGAGCGCCTCTTTTTCAAACAGGCTCTTGCGGACGAGTTCTTCGGCCGCTTTCCGTTCAGTAATATCCAGACCGACACCGACAAGTCCCACAATCGAGCCGTCCGCATTGAGCAAGGGAACCTTCGATGTGACAAGCCACCTCATTTGGCCGTCGGACCTCAGATAATACTCTTCATGATTAAGGATCGGCGCACCCCGCTCGATTACCGCACGATCGTGTGCAGAGAACTGGTCGGCAACTTCTCGGGGGAACAGGTCGTAATCGGTCTTCCCGATGATTTCTTCCTCGGAACAGTACCCGGTCGTGCGAACATCAACGATGTTCGCCATGGTTTTTTTCCCCTCGACATCTTTCGCGTACACGGATACGGGAAGGATTTCGATCAGAGATCGCAGAAGATTCCGTTCGCTGCGCAACGTTTCCTCTGCCAGACGAAGTTTCTCCGCGTTGCCCCGAGCCCGGCGAAGCATCAAATTCATATGGTTCAGGAGTCGTCCGCGTTCGAAGTAGAGCATGCTGACCTGTCCGACTATCGCGCCCATGATGCTCGTTGCCAGACCGGCGACCAGGAACTGCAGCGGCGAACTGATCACCGGCTT
>Ga0307377_10005244_pt1 | contig 13941 bp, 10 predicted proteins | sample TR3MG_FD_202535 | JGI IMG/M metagenome (GOLD analysis project Ga0307377, IMG submission 202535) | Soil microbial communities from Risofladan, Vaasa, Finland - TR-3 | ecosystem: Environmental > Terrestrial > Soil > Coastal area > Acid sulfate soil | place: Finland: Risofladan, Vaasa | collected... | reverse complement strand
CGAGCGCCGGCAGACCCGCACGAATCAGCGGCTCCACAAAGGGCCAACGGCCGCTGTTGCACGCACTGAAGACAGCCAACCTTGTCCCAGCCCCCTGTAACAAATCGGCGAGTCGTTCGCTATACAGCGGATCAAAGACCTGTCGATTCGCATCGACCCCGGCCACCTCCCGCACCAAGTACCCCCGACCACGTGCGACATCGGTGTGCCCTGCATAGTGGAAGATAGCTGCGGGTTCCCTCAGCGCATCCTCGATGTGGTCCTCAGCAGCCGTGACGAAATCCAGGTCCAGCAAATCTCCCACCGGTGCAAGTGCCTCTCCTAAATCCTCGTATTCTCCAACTACACCCCAGTGATCGCGGTGGCCCGACCAGAACGCGCCTGCGAAGACCATGCGCTGATCTACGCTTGAAGCTGAGATCTTGAGAGTCGTGGCAGGGGCTTCGCGCACCAGCGAAACGCGGGGATCGAGACACAGAAACCCGGCCAGTGATCCAGGATCATGGTTGTCCGGCCGATACACGTACTCCCAGGGAAGGTCCACCAGGGGCTCATCGAGGCAGAGCCTGAGGCGTAGGCCACCGTCGGGGGAGATACGCTCCAGACTGCTCATCAGGAGGACGTAGACCGGTCGCGGAAGGATGACGCTCGCCAGATGCCGTCCCAACTCCACCAGACGTTGGTCTATGCCATGCTGCGAATACCAGCCACTCTCCTGAAACACCCGGCGCAGGTCATCGGACTTTTGTGCATCAAGAGGCACCGACACTGGCCGGCGCATATTCCCCGCTGGTGAGCTGTGCACCATCACCTGAACGTGATCCACGCCGGATTGCCATGCGCTGATCTGAAAGTCAAAGAAATTCATCGGCTATCCCCACGCACGCAGACGCACACAAAGAGGCAGCGGCGGATAACGTCGACCGCAGCCGGGCCGTCCGCGGCCCGCGTCGGCAACATGCGACCGAACACGCACCGCCACCCGCGCCTGCCCCTGTCTACCGTCTACTGTCTACCGTCACCCTTCACGCAGCGTGATACGCCTCCAGCATCGCCAGCCAGCGATGATCCTGCGAGTAATCCAGCTCACCGTAGTAGCGCGATACGTCCAGCAGTGGCGGCATGAGGTAGATCGTCACGCCGCCGCAGCGCTCGACCTTGGCGCCGTTGTGACCCTCGGCGATGACACAGTTCTCAGGCCCCACCGCCAGCGCCGCGCGTACGTCGTGCGCCGCCCGGCGCACACCGCCGTCCGCCGTCCGCTCCTCCAACTCCTCGCAAAAGTGGGACACGTCCCACAGCGTGTTGTGCCAGAAACGGGCCGACTTGCGCTGGGCACGCCACACCTCCGGCGCCGCGTCGGGCATGGCGGCGATCAGGGACCCGGCCAGTTCGTCCAGCGGCTCCGTCAAATCGCGCACCCTCGATAGATCGAGTGCCGCCTGCGTGACCGGGCCAGAATAGTTCCGATCCACGTAGGACTTTATGTAGGCGTCGACGATGTGCGCAGCCAGGTCCGGCGTCGCCAGGTCGGGGGCCGCGACCAGCCGGCCCAGCACCGCGTCGTAGGGCCAGCCGTCGCCGGGCTCGTTCTCCTCCGAGGCGACGACGTAGCGCACGTACGGCCGGGCCTGGTAGGCCACCTCCAGGTTGCTCATCAGGCAGGCGTCCATGCCCAGCAGGTCCAGCGGCTGTCCCAGCTTGTCCACCGCCTGCGCCAGGACCTTGCCCAACTCGACGGTGTCCAGCGAGTGGCCGCTGCCGTCGTCGGAGCAGATGGCGCGGTCATCGGGTGAGGGCAGGCCAAAGATGGTCTCCAGCGTGGGCCGGAAAAAGGCCCTGCCCATCGGCGTCGCCGAGCGCTCGCTGGCCTCGCGCTCGTTGTAATCGCGGGCCCCGACTTCGCGAGCGATGAGGTCGATCTCGAGCGGCTCCCAGCCACCGCCGTGGTTCCAGAGGATCAGCGCATACCGCTCGGCCGGGTACTTCTCGGCCGCCCAGTCGACAAAGTCGAGCAGGACCTCCGGGCTGCCCGAGTCCGTCTCACCCAGGGGCACCACCTGCTCGCACAGGCCGTCCCGCCGCACGTGGTAGCGGTTGGTCCCGCGGTCGCCGGCGTTGTCGAACTCGGCCACGATGTTCACGTCGGCCGTCGATCCGACGGCCCGCATCTCCCCCATGTCCTTGTCCCCGGCGGCGGACAGGTTGTTGTCGCCGGCCAGGTACACCATGAACGTCCACTTTGCTTTTTTCTTCATGTCACTCCTTTCCTGACCCTGATCTTGAGATGGGCACCACCGACCAGGCGTGATGATGGAGGGAAGGGAGGGATGGGAAGGAGGGCAGGGATGAGATAGGGGACACCTCGGGAGGCGAGTGGCGGCCTTCCTCAACCCATCACCGAGCCGGGCCGGGGGACCTCACAGATAATCACGGTTCGCTCACAGCGGGACTCCTTTGCTGCCAAGCGGTGAATCAACGGACTGCCAGGTGACCATGATGTCACCGGCTGCTAGTTTACCACGAAAGGACATTGGGGGCAATCGGCGGATGCGTGAAACGTGATGCGTGAAACGTGAAACGTGAAACGTGAAACGTGAAACGTGAAACGTGATGCATGATGCGTGATGCGTAACCTGGCCGGAGGGGATAGCGTCTTCGAGTGCCTGCTGCATTCTCCATCCTCCATCCTCCATCCTCTACTCCCCATTCTCCCCTCTCCCCTCTCCCCTCTCCACCCTCCGAATGCGGTCCACCCGAAAGACCCGCTCCTCCTCGCGCAGGTGGCAGTGAGCGACGAGATAGGCCACGTCACCACGCCACTCCAGCCGCAGCGGGTCGACGCGGCGCGTGGTGCGATGGGCCCGGCCGGCGGTATAGTACTCGATCTCGACGGTGGCGCGCTCCCGGATGGCCACCTCCAGCGACTCCAGCAGCGGGCCGACCGGCCCGGGCAGGCGATCCTCCATCTCCACCGGAGCGGCGCGATGGAGCGCTTGCAGCGTCTCCTCGACCGCCCGCTCGACGGCGTCGCGCAGCGGCAGCGGCAACCCCTCGCTCCAGCGCCGGGCCAGCGCGAAGGCGGGCCGGGTGGGCAGGCCCAGCGCATCGGCCAGGTGGGCGTAGACGCGCAGCGCGACGGCAATCACAGCACGCTCCTCCCCCCTCTCCCCCCCAGGGCGAGGGGCCGGGGGTGAGGGTGCCCCCCTCTCCCCCCCAGGGAGAGGGGCCGGGGGTGAGGGCGTCCCCCTCTCCCTCCCAGGGAGAGGGGCGGGGTGAGGGTGCGACAGGTCGAGACGAGGGACGATGCCACGCCGGGCCAGGCGGCGCAGGAGCGCGTCCAACCGATCGGCACGCACCTCGACGGCGCGCGCGTTGAGCGTCCTCCCCAGCGTCTCGCGAATATGGCGCTGGGCGGTGAGATCGCGCAGCACGCCAGCGTCGCGGGCCTGGAGCAGGAGGACCTGGCGGATGGCGACGCGGTCAAACTCCTCCTCCCAGCGATAGAGAGCGTCCAGAACCAGGGCGGGCAGTGGCTCGCCGCTCGCCCGCTCGAGGAAGTTGACCACGCCCTCGGCTGTGTGCCCCTGCTGAAGCGCGCGGAGGAACCGGGGCCACGTGAGCCGGTAGCAGGCAGGCCCTTCGACTGGGCTCAGGACGGGCCCTTCGGCCACGGACGTCCCGTCCGCGCTCAGGGCAGGCGGGACGACGGCCTCGAGCGCGAAACGATCGGGGAGTGGGAGGCCCACGGGTGCTTCCACGAGAACGGCCGGTCCTTCGGCTGGGCTCAGGACAGGCACTTCGACCACGGACGTCCCGTCCGCGCTCAGGGCAGGCCCTTCGACTACGGACGTCCCGTCCGCGCTCAGGAGGGGGGCGATGACCAGCGGTGCCGGGGCAGGGTCGGCCGGCCAGGCGCCGTCGTCACGCCCGAGGAGAGCGGCACCCAGCGAGGTCAACCGAACCCCCTCCTCTCCCGCTTGCAGATCGAGGGAAGAAGAGGCGAGGCAACCAAACCAGGTCAACGGGCCAGACAGCAGGGCGAGCAGCACGACGCGGGCGCGCGAGTCCAAGTCCGCGCGCTCGCCAGCGTCGAGCGCCGCCCAGGTGGCGTACGTGGCCTGTGGACGCAGGAGAGCCGGGTTCCGCTTGACCAGCCTGTCGAGAAGGTCGGCAGGGCAGCCCAGGGGACCCACCGGGCAGGCGGCCAGCGGTTCCAGCAGCGCGTGAAAACGGGCCACCGGGTCGTCGTCCTCCTGGAGGGCCGGCAGGCGGTAGCGGCACCAGAGGGCGCGGTTGGCGTCGCAGGGCTCGCGCCAGGCGTCCCAGAGCACGCGCAGCCGCCGGGGGCGGGGCGCGGCCAGCCACTCCTGCGCGATCAAGGTAGGCTTGAGGAAACCGCCGACGAGTCCGACCAACCCGGCCCGTTCGGCCAGGTAGTGGACGAACGGAATGCGCGCGGCCTGGAGTTCGCTGCGGCCGGGACCCAGGTCGTCGGGCGGGTGGAGGTACTCGTTGAGCGCCTGAAGCGCACGGGGCGGCAGCCAGCGGTCGTGGCGCACGGCGCAATCCTGGCGGTTGAGAAAGGAGAAAAAGGTGAACACGTCGGCGTCGAGATCGTATCCGGTGCGTGGGTATGCGAGTATGGGAGTAACAGGGGGTGGGAGCGGGGCGGGCAGGTCGAGGTAGGCGGCAAGCGCGGCGTGCAGATCGTGGGGTAAGAGGACGACGTGGAGCGGGCGCCGGCGTGTACCCAGGTTGAGGGGATAGGCCAGGCCATAGTGGACGAGCGCGGCGGCGGGGGAGAGAGGCGTGGGCCAGGGGGCTGGCGGTGCGTCGGGATTCCAGGGGCGGTACGGGTGCAGGGGCCCAAAGCGCGTGATAAAGTCAGCGCGGCGGAGCGCGAGGTCGTCGGCCTGGGCCAGGGCCTGGAGCGCAGCGCGGGCGTCCGGCTCCAACGCGGCGAGCGTGTGCAGGAGGCGAGCGTGGATAGCAGCCCCGAGTTCCCGGGCCACTCGCTCTTTGGGAAGATGGTGGTAGGCCGGCACGTCGTAGACAGCAGCCAGCGTCGTGAGCGACCGCCAGGGGTACCGCAGCAGGCAAGAGATGGTATCCATCGAGCCCTCCGATTTGACAAATCGTCCCAAAGAGTATACAATAATAATGTGTAGGAGGCAATCGAAGCGCCGTGATTCCACAAAACGCCAGAATGACCGGATTTAGGGGCGTACCGGAGAGGTACTCGACCAGCCCCCACGTATGGGGGGCAAGAGCCCAAAAAGGGGCTGAACATTCCCATATATGGGGGTTGCACAAAAGGCTGTCCCAAGACCACTAATCCCCGCAAGGGGACGGAAACACCGTATCGAAGTGCATGATCAATCATGACGAACCTCGTCCCAAGACCACTAATCCCCGCAAGGGGACGGAAACCGTCAGGCCCGCCCTCGACGGTCATATACCCATCGACGGTCCCAAGACCACTAATCCCCGCAAGGGGACGGAAACTAACATGAACGTGGTATTTGGTGTAGATGATTTCGTGTCCCAAGACCACTAATCCCCGCAAGGGGACGGAAACTCTTGGGCGTGCGACAGTCCATCGGATAACATTTGCAAGTCCCAAGACCACTAATCCCCGCAAGGGGACGGAAACTCTACGAGAATCATACCGTTCCCAGCCAATGAGAAAGTCCCAAGACCACTAATCCCCGCAAGGGGACGGAAACTTGCCTAGCTCGCCATTGGCGTTTGACCCACATCTAGTCCCAAGACCACTAATCCCCGCAAGGGGACGGAAACAGCACAAACGCTTGCGCACTATATGTGTGGTTGCACTTGTCCCAAGACCACTAATCCCCGCAAGGGGACGGAAACATCGCTCCTCCGCTCAGAATCGCTCCTGGAGCGCGCCAGTCCCAAGACCACTAATCCCCGCAAGGGGACGGAAACAACTGCGCGATGTTCCGCGCCAGGAAATCCACACACGGTCCCAAGACCACTAATCCCCGCAAGGGGACGGAAACCTCGCGGGTCGAGGGCGGGCCGATGCCGGTACTGGAGGTCCCAAGACCACTAATCCCCGCAAGGGGACGGAAACACCTGCGGGCCATCTCCAGGATCACCGTGTCTGACCCGGTCCCAAGACCACTAATCCCCGCAAGGGGACGGAAACAGGATGGTTCGACACGGTACATCGAGGAACAGGCGCGCGGTCCCAAGACCACTAATCCCCGCAAGGGGACGGAAACTTCGGGTAACTGTCGGCATCGGCGTCCGACCACGGTGTCCCAAGACCACTAATCCCCGCAAGGGGACGGAAACTTTACCCAGGCCAAGCCCGAAACCAAAGTGTATGCGAGTCCCAAGACCACTAATCCCCGCAAGGGGACGGAAACTGGTGTTCGAGGGTTGGTAGGGAGCGAACCTCTTTATTGTCCCAAGACCACTAATCCCCGCAAGGGGACGGAAACTCTCGTATCGCGCCTGTGTGACTGTCCCGCTACCACTTCGGTCCCAAGACCACTAATCCCCGCAAGGGGACGGAAACAGATTCTTGGCATGCCCGTGCCCACGCTGCTTGTGATGTCCCAAGACCACTAATCCCCGCAAGGGGACGGAAACTTGACTATCTGGACTTGTGTCGCTTGAAGGGATGGATTGTCCCAAGACCACTAATCCCCGCAAGGGGACGGAAACCAAGCTACCCCGGTCAAACTGGGGCGTGTTGGCTTGAGTCCCAAGACCACTAATCCCCGCAAGGGGACGGAAACTGTCTCGCCGCTGTCCCACCGAAAGTTGTTGACTTGGAGTCCCAAGACCACTAATCCCCGCAAGGGGACGGAAACCTTCATGTTCTCTCCGCGGTCCAGTCCCGGGACGACCGTCCCAAGACCACTAATCCCCGCAAGGGGACGGAAACTCGTTCGCGGCTATCAGCTTCTGCTATACGTCTTTTGGTCCCAAGACCACTAATCCCCGCAAGGGGACGGAAACAGCGCCTCCAGCGCCTGGTGCCGGCAATCCCGGTAGGTCCCAAGACCACTAATCCCCGCAAGGGGACGGAAACTTTGTTCAGTCCTGGTGGCCGGTGGTTGCGGGGGTGGGTCCCAAGACCACTAATCCCCGCAAGGGGACGGAAACTGGTATATACATCACCGTCGCCGCCCTTGTGATTGGTGTCCCAAGACCACTAATCCCCGCAAGGGGACGGAAACTTATCTCCCACAAACCGGTGTCCGCATTGTACGCCAGTCCCAAGACCACTAATCCCCGCAAGGGGACGGAAACACTCCGGCCTCGGTGCGTAGCCCTCTGCCCGCAAACCAGTCCCAAGACCACTAATCCCCGCAAGGGGACGGAAACTCCAGGTGTTCATGCTCGGGCACCCGTAGTCGCCCAAGGTCCCAAGACCACTAATCCCCGCAAGGGGACGGAAACCCCCCATACTATGTCAACCCCCTCTGACGAGCTCTGAAGTCCCAAGACCACTAATCCCCGCAAGGGGACGGAAACTTCCACATCGGGGTCGTCGGTGCCCTTCGAGTCCACCAGTCCCAAGACCACTAATCCCCGCAAGGGGACGGAAACTTGGCAACGACTGTGGCCTCGCCACTGCCGTTGTCGTAGTCCCAAGACCACTAATCCCCGCAAGGGGACGGAAACTTGCTAGTTCCCCCCATTCTTCTTCTTGGTCTTCTGCGGTCCCAAGACCACTAATCCCCGCAAGGGGACGGAAACGAGGAGATGCGGGCTTCGCTGGAGGCGGTGGCGGATCAGTCCCAAGACCACTAATCCCCGCAAGGGGACGGAAACCCGAAGTAATGCAGATGAGGTGACCCGAAAGCCTCCGGGTCCCAAGACCACTAATCCCCGCAAGGGGACGGAAACTTAACAAGCGTCGCCTGTTCTCACTCGGAAATCCCTGAGTCCCAAGACCACTAATCCCCGCAAGGGGACGGAAACCTCTGATAGATATGCGCACCGAGCTGCATTCGGACCTGTCCCAAGACCACTAATCCCCGCAAGGGGACGGAAACTACGTGTTCCGTGATATTCCCCAAGGCCAGGTGCGTAGTCCCAAGACCACTAATCCCCGCAAGGGGACGGAAACTTCTTCCTACCTCCTCTATTTCGGGGCCGCATGCCTCTGTCCCAAGACCACTAATCCCCGCAAGGGGACGGAAACTCCTCCCTTTTGACATGGGAGAGAATCATATAGCTTCGTCCCAAGACCACTAATCCCCGCAAGGGGACGGAAACCTACCGTACCAACTACTTGCTCCCGGGCAAAGATACATGTCCCAAGACCACTAATCCCCGCAAGGGGACGGAAACGCTTCCCAGAACAATGTATATGGCGTAGAAGTTCCGAGTCCCAAGACCACTAATCCCCGCAAGGGGACGGAAACCTCACAGTATTTCTTTTTCACATGTTCCCCCTTTGCAAGTCCCAAGACCACTAATCCCCGCAAGGGGACGGAAACGCTCTGTAGGTGATACAGAGCGCCGAGGATTGGCTGAGTCCCAAGACCACTAATCCCCGCAAGGGGACGGAAACAGGTTGCAACACAAACAGGCCACTGCCACGAGCATCAAGTCCCAAGACCACTAATCCCCGCAAGGGGACGGAAACCTAGATCAATCCCCAGCCGCGGCGGCCACATGCCGATTGTCCCAAGACCACTAATCCCCGCAAGGGGACGGAAACGAAAGCTAGGCCTCCTCGAGCTCATCCCACTCATCCGTCCCAAGACCACTAATCCCCGCAAGGGGACGGAAACATCATCCTTAAGCTGGATCACATTGCCTAAGGATTTGGGTCCCAAGACCACTAATCCCCGCAAGGGGACGGAAACATCATCCTTAAGCTGGATCACATTGCCTAAGGATTTGGGTCCCAAGACCACTAATCCCCGCAAGGGGACGGAAACTCTCTTTCCTGTGCACGAGTGGATGTGTTCTGTCATCTGTCCCAAGACCACTAATCCCCGCAAGGGGACGGAAACGGGCCACTGTTCCACTGTGAGTGCGGAGTTGATGTCCAGTCCCAAGACCACTAATCCCCGCAAGGGGACGGAAACGTCGCTCATTGCCTTACCTGCCTCTTTGTGGTAAAAGTCCCAAGACCACTAATCCCCGCAAGGGGACGGAAACTCACCTCCTTCGTCGGCAGCGCCGGTGTAGTCTTCGGGGTCCCAAGACCACTAATCCCCGCAAGGGGACGGAAACGCAAGCTCCCGCTCAAGCTCGCCGCGGCGGGCGATCAAGTCCCAAGACCACTAATCCCCGCAAGGGGACGGAAACTCCCCCCTTGCGGAGGATTAACTCGTTGCGGCCGTTGGTCCCAAGACCACTAATCCCCGCAAGGGGACGGAAACGTGTAACCAAAGCCACGGCACTCAGACTAAGCGCTACGTCCCAAGACCACTAATCCCCGCAAGGGGACGGAAACCTGGGAGCACCACGTACTTCGTGGTGTCCCAGACGGCGGGTCCCAAGACCACTAATCCCCGCAAGGGGACGGAAACCCACAATGTTCGCATTCCACCACGCAACCGGCGCGAACTAGTCCCAAGACCACTAATCCCCGCAAGGGGACGGAAACTTCCGACACATGCCAGCGCGTTCCGACGTGGCCGGTTACGTCCCAAGACCACTAATCCCCGCAAGGGGACGGAAACACACCGTCGTCCCAGGTGTGGTTGTTCGTCCACGTCGGTCCCAAGACCACTAATCCCCGCAAGGGAACGGAAACTTACCACCGAACAGTCCAAAGGCAATTAAAAAGCTGAGTCCCAAGACCACTAATCCCCGCAAGGGGACGGAAACTTCACTTACACCTCCGATGCCGCCACCCGCGCTCATCGGTCCCAAGACCACTAATCCCCGCAAGGGGACGGAAACGATTACCTTTGGCGCTGTGCGGGCTGATTTGGCCCGCAGTCCCAAGACCACTAATCCCCGCAAGGGGACGGAAACACGTTCGTCATGATGGTTCGCTTGAGGCGAGCCGTCAGTCCCAAGACCACTAATCCCCGCAAGGGGACGGAAACTTCTTCGTATACCACCAAGAGAAGCTCAAAGCTGAGAGTCCCAAGACCACTAATCCCCGCAAGGGGACGGAAACGGGAATGCGAGCGCCCATCGCAGTGAACTTCTCTGGCTGTCCCAAGACCACTAATCCCCGCAAGGGGACGGAAACCCGCGCCCACCGCCAAGACGGTCATCGCTATGACCAAGGTCCCAAGACCACTAATCCCCGCAAGGGGACGGAAACACGAGCCAGCCTCGAGGGTGACCTCGTCTGTGACGGGTCCCAAGACCACTAATCCCCGCAAGGGGACGGAAACCCAACATTCCGGATCAGGGGACGGTGGGACACACCCCGTCCCAAGACCACTAATCCCCGCAAGGGGACGGAAACTCGTTGGGTCCACCCATCGGGCATCGTGCCACCCTCGTCCCAAGACCACTAATCCCCGCAAGGGGACGGAAACAGCTATCGCCGCAACGGATAGAAGCTGAAGCCATTTTGTCCCAAGACCACTAATCCCCGCAAGGGGACGGAAACTGAAATACTTAGCCCGGACTTGGGCGCCAGTATATATGTCCCAAGACCACTAATCCCCGCAAGGGGACGGAAACTTCCTATAGGCGGATGCCAAATGCTGGCATAGATCCAGTCCCAAGACCACTAATCCCCGCAAGGGGACGGAAACTCCGATGGGCAAGAACTCGAGCAACTGCTGGCGCCAGGTCCCAAGACCACTAATCCCCGCAAGGGGACGGAAACGTAGTACTCTCCTCCAAAGTAAATGTCTCGAGACTCAGTCCCAAGACCACTAATCCCCGCAAGGGGACGGAAACACGAGGTCCAGCAATTTGAACGTTGCGGATATGGCGTGTCCCAAGACCACTAATCCCCGCAAGGGGACGGAAACGTCGTACCAGGTATAGCCAAAAGCGTCACTGGTATAGGTCCCAAGACCACTAATCCCCGCAAGGGGACGGAAACCCGAAAAAAAGCAGAGTAAGAAAGGATAGAAAAGCAAAGTCCCAAGACCACTAATCCCCGCAAGGGGACGGAAACTTGAGTACGGAGCCGGGGCGGGATTACATGGGCCGAGGTCCCAAGACCACTAATCCCCGCAAGGGGACGGAAACAAGTACCTTGCAATGTTCTGCTCCTCTTCAAGCTTAAGTCCCAAGACCACTAATCCCCGCAAGGGGACGGAAACATAATGCTCCACCCGCCAGACGATTGGGGAGCAATTGGTCCCAAGACCACTAATCCCCGCAAGGGGACGGAAACTTACGGCTTCGGGATTGTTTGGACCTCTGGGGATTTCGGTCCCAAGACCACTAATCCCCGCAAGGGGACGGAAACAGATCATCGACGGTGGGCACAGGATTCTCGACCCTGAGTCCCAAGACCACTAATCCCCGCAAGGGGACGGAAACTCCCGTTGCCGCTCCGTAGCCTATCGCTAACCCGGATGTCCCAAGACCACTAATCCCCGCAAGGGGACGGAAACTCAGCTCGTCCAGATGTTTCGGATCATAAACCTGGATGTCCCAAGACCACTAATCCCCGCAAGGGGACGGAAACGCAGAGGGGGTACCCCTTCGCTGCTACCCTGTTGCAAGTCCCAAGACCACTAATCCCCGCAAGGGGACGGAAACTTGCAATCCGTGCCTGCCCAATGAGCCCAATCCTCAAGTCCCAAGACCACTAATCCCCGCAAGGGGACGGAAACCTAATATAGCCGCCCGTTCCGGGTCTCTCGTCCGGTAGGTCCCAAGACCACTAATCCCCGCAAGGGGACGGAAACTTCGAAGCGTACTCCGTCCCCGCAAAGGTGGCTGTAAGTCCCAAGACCACTAATCCCCGCAAGGGGACGGAAACATAGCAGTGACAGTATGCCCCGACTCCTGGAATGCATGTCCCAAGACCACTAATCCCCGCAAGGGGACGGAAACCCCCCCGTCGCCTTCCGGCCCTTGCGGCTGATCCGGCGTCCCAAGACCACTAATCCCCGCAAGGGGACGGAAACTCAACTTCGTACAGAGAGATATTGCCGCAGCAGGGAGGTCCCAAGACCACTAATCCCCGCAAGGGGACGGAAACCCACCTCCGCCAGCTCGCTAACGAATCTCCCCGTCGGGTCCCAAGACCACTAATCCCCGCAAGGGGACGGAAACGCCCAACGTCATCAGGTTCCCCGTGACGACGCTCTCGTAGTCCCAAGACCACTAATCCCCGCAAGGGGACGGAAACCAGAGTTCCGACCAAATTGTCATTAACGGCTCAGAGCCAGTCCCAAGACCACTAATCCCCGCAAGGGGACGGAAACCCCAGTATTCCAAATCTGCCTTGACCGCCTCATACCGGTCCCAAGACCACTAATCCCCGCAAGGGGACGGAAACATCCGGTCGGCATTGTGTCGAATCCACCATTCCAGGTCCCAAGACCACTAATCCCCGCAAGGGGACGGAAACTTTGGCTTCCGCCACCTGTTGGGCGGCTTCGGGCTGGGTGTCCCAAGACCACTAATCCCCGCAAGGGGACGGAAACTTACCTCCTCTATGAATTTGCTTACCGGCGCGCAACCAGTCCCAAGACCACTAATCCCCGCAAGGGGACGGAAACGCAACCCGGATCGGGCGAGTTGACGTCCCAGGAGTCGGTCCCAAGACCACTAATCCCCGCAAGGGGACGGAAACACACTCTGGCTCCGATGATGAAGCCCGAGTGCCAACAAGTCCCAAGACCACTAATCCCCGCAAGGGGACGGAAACCTCATTAGCAGGAATTGTTGCCTGAACGACTTCCAGCAGTCCCAAGACCACTAATCCCCGCAAGGAGACGGAAACTTACCTGATCGGCCATGCGCAATTCGCCCCACTTTGCGTCCCAAGACCACTAATCCCCGCAAGGGGACGGAAACAGATGGCAGGTCGAGCAGCCAGATTGCCGCTCCTATGAGTCCCAAGACCACTAATCCCCGCAAGGGGACGGAAACTCAAAGTGCTTGTCGTCGAGCTCAAGCGTCACGATGAGTCCCAAGACCACTAATCCCCGCAAGGGGACGGAAACTGACATCTCACTCCTCCTCCACTTTGTGCATCGCCCTGTCCCAAGACCACTAATCCCCGCAAGGGGACGGAAACCCAGAGACGGCCAGCCTGGCGTGGGCGCTGGTGTGCCGGTCCCAAGACCACTAATCCCCGCAAGGGGACGGAAACATGGACAACTCCATCCTCTGGCTTACCCTCGACCGTCAGTCCCAAGACCACTAATCCCCGCAAGGGGACGGAAACTCACCTATTGCAGGATAGTACGTCTCACTCATTGTCAGTCCCAAGACCACTAATCCCCGCAAGGGGACGGAAACTTCATCTTTCACCTCCATGGGCGTACTTCTATCTCAGGTCCCAAGACCACTAATCCCCGCAAGGGGACGGAAACTTCCCACCGCCGTCCACCGCACGGAGTCCCAGTGAGTTCGTCCCAAGACCACTAATCCCCGCAAGGGGACGGAAACTCACGACCACCTCCACCTCACGCGTCACCTCGACCTCAGGTCCCAAGACCACTAATCCCCGCAAGGAGGGTTGGAGGAGTCCCGACTGCTTACGCTGAGATTACGTTTTAGCGTAAGCAGTCAAATCACTGCTTACGGTTGCGGCGGTCTGAAAACACGGCGCGAGCGGACTGCTTACGCTGGCGCAGCAAAAAGCGTAAGCAGTCAAATGACTCCTTACGCTTGCGGAACCTGACTGCACATTAACAAATCACGGCGACTCCGGCAGACGCTGGCGAATGCGTTGCAGGAAGCGCAGGTTGATGAGGATGTAGATCAGCGTGTTCCGGTTGGTGATGGCGTGCTGGTTACGGAGGTGCGGGCGTTCGATACCCAGCGCGACGGCCTGGGAGT